>Ga0101944_10000597_pt1 | contig 101515 bp, 90 predicted proteins | sample DewCreD2012metaG_FD_75245 | JGI IMG/M metagenome (GOLD analysis project Ga0101944, IMG submission 75245) | Hot spring sediment bacterial and archeal communities from British Columbia, Canada, to study Microbial Dark Matter (Phase II) - Dewar... ... | reverse complement strand
CGACAAGCATTATGGTGACTGGTTGAACATTTGGAACGAATTGACCCAAGAGCCTGGCCATCAAGTTGGTTATGACAACATGGTTGGTAACACTATCTTCTTAACTGGCACTGGTCTTTCGCACACTGAAGCTACTACTCTCTATGTTCCCTTGCAATTCTGGTTTTGCCGTAACCCTGGTTTGGCTCTTCCTTTGATTGCTCTCCAATACCACGAAGTTCGTATTTTTCTTCTTCGAGCATTTGAAGAAACTTTGGAGGAGAAATTTTGCCACCGTATAAGCTAATATATACTTTGGCAAGGGTTAAATCTGGCGAAAATCTTACAGTAGTAACAGTAGCAATACCAGCATTATGCTCGCGGGCAAAATCGCTAATCGGTTGAGACAATGCTCTTTTTACAATACTTGCTACTTTTTCAGCTCTAATAGACATAATATACTTTTCAAATAAAAATTAAAGAGTACGACGAATTTCAACTAATTTATATCCCTGAATAATATCGCCTTCCTGAATATCATTAAAACCATCAAGCTGAATACCGCACTCATAGGAGGTATCTACTTCTTTGACATCATCTTTATTACGTTTGAGCGAAGCGATAGTACCGTTAAAAACAGGCAAACCATTTCTGAGAACTTTCACACGGTCGTTTCTGTTAATTTTGCCACTGAGTACATAGCAACCAGCGATAGTGCCGATACGGCTAATTTTGAAAATTCTTCTAACTTCAACTTCGGCAGTAACTTCTTCTTTGATTTCAGGTTTGAGCAAACCTTCCAATGCCATCTGCACTTCATTGATACAGTCATAGATAATGTTGTACAGTCTAATATCGATTTTTTCGTTATCAGCCAAACGCCTTGCAGCAGACGAAGGCGACACATTAAATCCAATGATAATTGCCTGCGAAGCAGCGGCAAGCATAACATCGGACTCGGAAATTTCACCAACACCTTGATGTAAGATATTAACACGAACTTCGTCAGTAGAAAGCTTGAGGAGCGAATCGCTAATAGCTTCTACAGAACCACCAACATCACCTTTGATGATAAGGTTAAGTTCCTGAACACTTCCAAGCTTGATGCGAGAAGATATTTCATCAAGCGAAAGATGACGAACTGCTGGATCTGATGGTAGAGGCAGGGTTCTACATGGTGTTCCTCGGTCTGGAAACGCCGCTGGAACATTCCCTCGTAGAAGCTGGGAAGGTACAGAACCTCAAGACCAATGTGTTAGAGAGTGTACGAAAGATACAATCCCGGGGGATCGAAGTGACGGGAGGTTTCATCATTGGCTTCGATTCGGATCCTCTGGATATCGCGGATCATCAGATCAGGTTCATCGAGGAACTGGCTGTCCCTACCGCCATGGTGGGACTCCTCACCGCTCTACCCGGTACTCGTCTGTATGACCGACTCGTACGGGAGGGACGACTCTTAAGCACCCCTTCTGGGAACAACACCCACGATCTGGAATTGAACTTCATACCCCGTCAACCGATAGAAAAACTCATCCAGAGCTACAGAAAACTCCTTGCGGAAATCTACAAACCGAAAGCCTACTTCAGGCGGTGCCTGGAGTTCCTGAATCGCCTGCCTGAAACAGTTAGGCACTCAGACGCCTTTCGATCGGGATCCTTTTCCCTGCGGAATGTGGCGATTCTTCTGCGCTCCTTCTTCAAGCAGTCATTTTCCTGGTACGGCTTCAGTTATCTCTCCTACATTCTTCGAGCCCTCAAGCGGCACCCGGATAAGATCGTGCAGATCGTATCCTTTGCCGTGCAGGGACACCATTTGCTAAAGCTTACCCGGAGGATCCTGTACACCGATTCCAGCCCCCGGTTCCAGACCGTCCCGCATGTACAGAGCAGGATGAGGTATGATACAGTATAAGCATGAATACAGCATCACCTACTGCCCAGGTCCTCATCGCTCTGATTCCCATCGTCGGGATCGTAGCGGGAGGTGTGGTCGTGTTCTTCTACCTTTACTGGAATCACAAAAAATCGGAACTCTTGATCCGCCAGGGGTATGTGCCTCAGCGGCTCTTCGATCTGGACACCTTCAGCCTATTGGCTGGACTTTTGAACTTCAGTATCGGTCTCGTCTTAAGTATTTATTTTTTCCTACAGGGAGGGCTAAGCCCCAGTTTGCTGGGTGGGCTTTTACCCTTAGCTATCGGGGTGAGTCTCACGGCTTTCTACTTCATCCGAACCCATACTGCAAACCGGCAATGAAACATGGGATCGGACTTCGAAATCATCCAAGAGGTCCTACGGGGAAACCGATGTCTCTATGGAGAGCTGGTAAGAAAATATCAGCATCAGATCTACGCTCTAGGTTTCAAGTTCTTTCGAAACCAGGAAGATGCGGAAGATTTTACTCAGGAAGTCTTCCTGAAGGCCTACCAACGGCTAACCACCTTCCGGGGAGAATCGAGCTTCTACACTTGGCTGTTTCGGATCGGTTACTTCCTTGGTTTGAGCTGGAACCGAAGGAAACGTCCCGCATTGCCCATTCCAGAAGATTACGATACCCCCGAACTATCGGGAGGGCCCGAACAATTACACTTGCGGAAGGATGCAGTCGCCGTTCTGCGGAAAGCCCTGGAAGAACTGCCGGAACGGTACCGTATCTGCCTGGAACTCTACTTCACCTTTGGCATGACCTACCAGGATATTGCCAACGTTACCGACATTCCTGTGGGTACGGTAAAATCCCACGTGTTTCGGGCAAAGAATCGATTGAAAGATCTCCTTTCGGGAACAGTGGCGGAGGGGCCTCATGACATGTAAAGATGCGATGGATCTATACTGCTATCTGGATCAAGGCGAACCCCTACCGGCAGATTTGGAGGCCCATCTGGCGAGTTGCCCTACCTGTACGCAATGGGTTCAACGGATGGATTCAGTGCTTCAGTTGTACAAGAGAAGCGGACAACACCCGATTCCCACCCCGATAGAAGACCGGATTCTTGCTGCTATCGAAGCACTGGAAGCCACTCCCACCCCAAAACCGGGTCTTACCCTTTCACCCGGAAAATGGATGCTCCCTGGCGTGTTCCTCCTTCTCGGAATCCTGGGGATACCCTTCAGTACGGTATTCTCGGTATTTGCCTCACAACCGGGCGGAAACCTTGAAGTTCTGGTACCAGTGGTCCTGGGTGCTGCGTTCACCACCTATGCGGCCTTCTTCACGGGGTACAACTTGGAATGGTTGAAAAAAAAGTTCCTCACCTAATATTCTGTCCAATACCCACGTCCTCTGTATCGGTTCTTCTTATTTTGTTCTTTCTACACTCCTTGATTCCTGCTACACTCCCTGCGCGGGATTTCCCAGAACCCTTGCCTGCCTTCGATGCCCTTTCGGGGGTCGACCCCGATTCTCCCGTTCTTCTTCCAGCCTCCTACCTGCAGCTTCGATACGAAAACTATGCGTTTCGTTCCAGCGTAACGGACGATTTCCAGATTCATGCCCTCGGATCCTTCACCCTTCTCCAGTACGAGGGACTGGTTGCGTTGAAACTATCCTATGGGACATTCCTGCTGGTGGGTCCCCTGGCGCCCGGGGATGTAGCGGCTTCCGCTGCCAAGTGGTGGATGAACAGTGTACAATTCCAGTACGGGCTCTACGGAGCCTTCAACCTGGCGGGTGCCCACCTTCTGCTAGAATATTCCCGTCTCAGTAACCATCCCCTTCGAGCCCAGCGTACCCTTACCGAAAGTTTCGAAAACCCCGCTTCGGAACGGATCGCCACGGGAATCGTATTGCCTCCCCTTCAAAAAGGCCCTTTGCGGACTCACCTCTACTACCGCACAGGCTTCGTGGACCTTTTCGATTATTGGAAAGCAAAGAACATTCCCAAACCCAGGAACTTCTGGCTCCATCGCTTCGGTTTGGATGCTTCCTTTCCCCTCCACCATTCCCTGGTGTGCTTCGCCGATGTAACGGTTGATCTGCTAGCCCTTCGGAAGGGGGGCTGGGATATCCCCTGGACAGGACAGATCGGCTTCGAGTTCCCTTCAGGGAATCGTCGGTTACGAGTATTTCTAACTGCGGTGTGGAACGACGATACGGAGGAAATCGTAGAGAAACCGAACCCCATCCGCCTTCTGGGACTGGGCTTCAGCCTCTCCTCCCTACCCTAGCTTCATCAGAAAGGCCCCCACTTTTACTACTCTACCCCCATTCTTGCCCCCCTTCTTTTCCTACCTTTGGGGAGAAAGGGGTGCACGACAATTCTAGGAAAATAGAAGCAGAATCCTTTCGCCGATCCCCCTAGCTGGAAAATCGTGCAAGGTTGCAAATCCGCCCTTGGGGTGCTACCCTTGCTTGTATGAAAACACTTTTAGGCAAACACGCGGTAGTTACCGGCGGAGCACGGGGAATCGGGTTTGCCATCGCCCGACGACTCCTGGAAAAGGGATGCTCCGTTTCCCTCTGGGATTTGGATCCCAAGGCTTTAGAGGAGGCAAAGGAAAGCTTGACAACCTTTACTTCTCGCCTTTCCTTTCCTGGCATCTCTCCCCAGGTCCTCATCCGCCCCTGTGATGTTACATCCGCAGTACAGGTAAAGGAAACAGCTCAAATGGATCTAGCCGATTTCGGGGCGGTGGAGATCCTCATCAACAATGCGGGGTACCTGGCGCCGGGGAACTTCCTGGACCAACCCCCGGAAAAGTGGATCAAAACCCTCGAGGTGAATGTCCATGGTTTGATCTACACGATCCATCAGTTCCTGCCCCGGATGTACCAGAAAAACGAGGGTCACATAGTGAACATCAGCTCCGCTGCAGGGCTTCTGGGGGTTCCGGGCCTTGCCGTGTATTCCGCATCCAAATGGGCTGTGTGGGGGCTTACGGAGGCCCTTCGTCAGGAGGCATGGAATCTAGGCAAACGTGGGGTTCGGTTTTCCAGCATCCATCCCAGTTATGTGGCAACCGGCCTTTTCGCAGGAGCGAAACTCAAAGGTTTGGGGGGATGGATCGTGCCACGCATCTCTTCCCACGACGTAGTAGCCAGGGCTGTGGTGGTGGATGCCCTGGAAAAAGGGAGGCACTGCCCCAAGCGGCCCAGGTCGGTTCGCAGTGCCCTGATCTTCCGGGCCCTACTCCCGGATTTCCTCTTTCAGCATCTCCTCCGGCTCCTCGGAGTGCATGCCAGCATGTCTACATGGAAAGGGTATTCCCATGAATCTAACACACATGAATCCAAACGATAAGTTCGAACCTCGTTCAACGGGTAATTGGATCTATAACCCTGCCACGGGAGAACGGGTGGCAGAAGTCCTGGAACACGAACCTGCGGTCGTTCCCCTTATGGTGCAGCAATCTCGTATGGCACAAGCAGAATGGGTTACAGTCCCCTACAGGGAAAAACGACTGTGTGCCCAGAGAGCCTCCCGATGGATCGAGGAACATGCAGACACTCTAGCTCTCTCCATCGCCCGCTGTACAGGGAAAACCCGCACCGAAGCCCTCGCTACGGAAGTTCTGCCAGGCGCCATAGCCTTTCGGTACTACAGCAAACGGGTTCCTCATGTGGTACATCCCAAACCCTTGAAGCCCAGTTCCTTCCTTTTCCTCAATAAAAAATCCATCCAGCACCGACTTCCCTACGGGGTGATCGGCATGATCACTCCCTGGAACTATCCCTTTGGGATACCCGTGCATGAGGTGGCAGCTGCCCTACTTTCCGGTAACGGGGTGATCCTCAAGGTGGCTACCCAGTGCCAACCCGTAGGGGAACTGATCCGCCGGATGATCCTGGAAGCTGGTTTTCCCCCTGCTCTGTTCCACCTGGTTCATCTCGGGGGATCGAAAGTGGGGACTGCCTTCTTGGATGGGGGGATAGACAAACTGTTTTTCACGGGTTCCACCGAGACCGGAAAAATTCTCATGCAGGAAGCAGGTAAAAGGCTCATTCCTGTTTCCCTCGAACTGGGAGGAAAGGATGCGATGATCGTCCTTTCCGATGCTCCCCTGAAGCGAGCGGCAGCAGGGGCAGTCTGGGCAGGAGTATCCAACTGCGGTCAATCCTGTGGGGGCGTGGAACGGATCTACGTGGAGCGTCCCGTCTACGACACATTCCTCTCCCTCCTTCGGCAGGAAGTGCGCCAAATCCGTCAGGGGCCGGATAGCTTCGATGTGGACATTGGCTCCCTCACCACCGAAGAGCAGCGAAAGAAAGTCATCGCCCAGGTCCAGGAAGCCCTCTCCCGGGGAGCTCGCCTCATCGAATCCTCCCCTTCCCCTTTCAAGTCACCGGTAGCGAATCCTTCAGAACCGCCCGGAAAGTCTGCGGAAACCCCTCACCTCGAAAGGAACCAAGGAATCCTTGCCCCATGGGCTTCCCATCATGGATTTCCCCTCTTCTACCCTGTTCAAATCATAGAAGTGGACAGCGATGCGGGATCCCTCATGCAGGAGGAGACCTTTGGCCCCATCCTTGCCGTATCCGCGGTAGATTCCGAAGAGGAAGCGATTTGTCGGGCCAACGATTCCTCCTATGGTCTCACCGCTTCGGTGTGGAGCCTCTCCAAGGATAGGGCGGCTCGTGTAGCTTCCCGCCTGCAGGCAGGGGTAGTAACGATCAACGATCATCTCATGAGCCATGGGATGCCTGAAACACCCTGGGGAGGCTTCAAACAATCCGGTATCGGTAGGACCCACGGGGATCTGTTGATCGAGGAGCTCACCCAGGTGAAGGTGGTTGTTTGGGAAAGGCTTCCGAGGATGAAACGAAACATCTTCTGGCAGCCCATCGATTCCACCGTGTACGAGGGATTGAAAGGAACTCTGTCTTTAATGGCAGGAAAAGGAATCCTTCATCGCCTGCAAGGGGCAAAAAAGTTGTTCCGCCTCTTGGCCCGGAAAGTGCGGTTCTGATAGATGACGCTTCTCATTGCAACGGCATTTCTGGTATAGTTTCTACTCGTTATGGCAGAAGAGAATCGCACTACGGGCAAGGACTTCATTCGGGAGATCATCGATCAAGATTTGAAAGAGGGAAGGTACAAAGAAGTGAAGACCCGCTTCCCTCCAGAGCCCAATGGCTATCTCCACATCGGTCACGCAAAATCCATCTGTCTCAACTTCGGCATAGCACGGGATTACAATGGAACTTGCAACCTTCGCTTCGATGACACGAACCCCACCAAGGAAGAGGTGGAGTACGTAGAATCTATTATGGAAGACGTCCGCTGGCTCGGCTTCCAGTGGGACGGTCTGTACTATGCCTCCGATTATTTCGAGCAGCTCTACCAGTGGGCAGAGTTCCTCATTCAAAAGGGCCTGGCCTATGTGGACGATTGTTCGGCCGAAGAAATCAGTGCAATGCGAGGCGCTCCTACGGAACCGGGGAAACCTAGTCCGTACCGGAACCGTAGTGTCGAAGAGAACCTGGACCTATTCCGCAGGATGCGGAGAGGAGAGTTTCCCGATGGGAGTCGGGTTCTCCGGGCAAAGATCGACATGAACTCTCCCAATCTCAACCTGCGGGACCCAGTGCTCTACCGGATCCGCAGGGCTACCCATCACCGCACGGGAGATGCCTGGTGCATCTATCCTCTGTACGATTTTGCCCACGGACAGAGTGACGCCATCGAGGGTATTACCCATTCCATCTGTACCCTCGAGTTCGAGAACCACCGCCCCTTGTACGACTGGTTCCTGGAAGCCCTGGAACTCCCCCACAAACCCCGGCAGATCGAGTTCGCCCGGTTGAACCTCTCCTACACCGTGATGTCAAAACGAAAATTGCTGGAACTGGTGCAGGAAAAGATCGTATTGGGGTGGGATGATCCGCGGATGCCCACCATTTCGGGGCTACGTCGACGAGGCTACACCCCCGAAGCGATTCGCACCTTTGCCGAACGAATCGGGGTATCCAAGGTGAATAGCCTGGTGGATATCAATTTCCTCGAACACTGCCTACGGGAAGACCTGAACAAACGAGCCCAGCGAGTGATGGTTGTTCTCAATCCCCTGAAGGTAGTGCTGGTAAACTATCCGGAAGATCAAGTTGAATGGTTCGATGCAGAGAACAATCCTGAAGATCCCTCCGCAGGAACTAGAAAGATTCCCTTTTCAAGGGAACTTTACATAGAGCAGGAAGACTTCATGGAGAGCCCCCCCAAGGGATATTTCAGACTTTCCCCCGGAGCGGAGGTGCGGCTAAAACACGCGTACTACATCACCTGTAAAGAAGTGATAAAGGATCCTTCCACCGGTTTACCCATCGAACTCCGTTGCACCTACGACCCGGAATCTAGGGGGGGAAGTACGCAGGACAACCGGAAGGTAAAGGGAACCCTCCATTGGGTTTCGGCCCGTCACGCCGTGGATGCCGAGGTTCGCCTCTACGACCACCTTTTTACCATCGAAGATCCTTCCGACATTCCCGAGGGAAAGGATTGGAAAGAGTACATCAATCGGGACTCTCTCAAACGTCTCACCCATTGCAAGGTGGAACCAAGTTTGAGAAATGCACGTCCCGGTGACAAGTTCCAGTTCCTAAGGCAGGGCTATTTCTGCGCCGACCTGAAGGATCATTCTCCCGAACGTCCCGTGTTCAACCGTACCGTCACCTTGAAAGACTCGTGGTCTAAAATCCTGCAGAAAGGGGTTAGATGAAATAGCGATAACATCCGATAATAACATTGATTAGACATGAAAAAGATGCCTGTTATCAGTACAGATCTCGAGCTAAACGGTGTTATTAAGCGGATTACCGAGAAGTTTCACGATGTGTTCGTGCCCGAGTTCCTCGATAGTGCGGAAGCGGCGCTGGAGTACCTCAAATACGAACTTCCCGAAATGAGCCTCATCAACCTTTCCGACTTCAAGATCGATGCGAAAAAGATCCTGGAGGACATCAAGGCAGATCCCTGGCTCCACTACGGGGGAATCATCGGCGTGTACATCCGGAAGGACGCCCTAAAAGCGGAGGAAATGGTAAAGAACACCAACATCATTAGCCTCATCCCCCGATCGGAGATGGTCTGGGGGTTTTACCGAGTCCTGAAGATCATCTACCAGAACAGACATTTTCTATTTCATCGGGATTTGCAGCGGGATCTCCTGAAAACGATTTCAGGAACCTTCACGATGGAGAACGATCCTTTTCAGATACGGACATACATCAACCTCATCACCAACTACCTATTCAATGTAGGATACCTGAACCAGGAACGGAGGGATCGACTCCACGTGGCACTCTTCGAGCTCCTCATGAATGCAGTGGAACATGGAAACTGTGAAATCACCTACGAGGAGAAAACGAGGTGGCTGAACGAAGGGAAGGACAGCCTGGATTTGATCCGAGAAAAACTGAAGGATCCTCGGATCCGGGAAAGGAAGGTCTACTTCTCCTACAGGATCGGTACCGATGCCTCTACCTTTACCATCCAGGACGAAGGGAAAGGGTTCGATTGGAGGAAGCATCTGTCGGATTCCAAATCCAAGCTGGAACTCCATGGGCACGGAATCAAAATGACCCGCCTCTACGTGGAGAACCTTCGGTACAACGACAAGGGGAATGCTGTATCCTTCGATATTCGGCATCAGACGGGAAAGGGGGAAGTTGTCCCCGGACTATTCGCCAATCGGCAGGAAGTGGTGTTCCAGGACGGTGATACGGTGTTCACCGAGGGGGAGGAGAGTAACTACCTGTACTACATCGCAGAAGGAACCTTGAAAATCTACTCCAATGGCAAGCATATCTCCACCCTCACTCCCGAAGACATTCTTCTGGGCGAAATGTCCTTTCTCCTGAACAATCGCCGGTCTGCCACGGTGATCTCGGAAGGCCGTTCGGTGCTTTACAAGATTTCCAAGAACGAGTTCATGAACGTGGTGAAAGAAAAACCCCACTATGGGATCCTGTTGGCTCGCCTCATCGCACAACGGCTATCCAAACTGAACACCCATGTAGCGAATCTAAAAGGAAAGGCCATGTGAAGAGTTTCGAACATCTCGCCCCCCCTGCTCCCATCCTCCTCGTGGACGATGACGAACTATTCCTGGAATACCTGAAAACCGTACTGCAGGGATTCGGATACAACCACACCGACACAGCCGGTACAGGCCTAGAAGGCCTTTCAAAGGTAGAAAAGGGAGAGTATTCCCTTGTCCTCCTGGACCTCATGTTGCCCGACATTCCCGGACTTTCGGTCCTGGAAACTTTGCATACGAAGTACCCCGATCTACCCATCGTAGTGATCACCGCAAAGGACAAGGTAGAAACGGCTGTGGAATGCATGAAACGAGGAGCGTTCGATTTCCTTACCAAGCCTCTACAGGAAGCCCGCCTCCTTCCCATCCTGCAACACGCCTTGACGATCCGTACCCTCCGGGAGACGGTCACTCACCTCCAAACAGGGGGGGGACTGTGGCAACTGCGGCATCCCGAGGCCTTCCAAGAAATCATCACTCAGAGCGAGTTGATGCGGGACGTATTTTCCTATGTGGAAGCCATCGCGCCCTCCGGGAAGGCGGTTCTCATTACGGGGGAGAGCGGAACCGGTAAGGAACTGATCGCCCGCACCCTACACAGGCTAAGCGGACGGAAAGGCAAGTTCATTTCGGTGAACATCGCGGGGTTGGACGATACCCTTTTTTCCGATACCCTCTTCGGGCATGTGAAAGGTGCCTTCACCGGTGCGCATACCGATCGAAACGGCTTGGTGCAGGAAGCATCCGAAGGGACCCTATTCCTCGATGAAATCGGTGATATGGAACCTTCCTCCCAGGTGAAACTCCTCAGACTCCTGCAGGAAGGAGAGTACTATCGGCTCGGTTCCGATGTCCCGCTGCAATCTACGGCAAGAATCTTGGCAGCTACCAATACGGATCTGTATGCCAAGGTCCGGGAAGGCAAGTTCCGACCGGATCTGTACTATCGGCTGGTAGCCCATCGGATCGAGCTACCTCCCCTGCGGGACAGAAGAGAAGACATTCCCCTCCTGGTGGAAGCGTTTCTAAAGCGAGCCGCAGAAGAACTCCAGAAACCGACACCCCATATCTCCAGGGAACTCCTCTCTACCCTTATAGAGTACTCCTTCCCCGGTAATATCCGGGAGCTACAATCCCTCCTCTTCGATGCGGTGAGTCGTACCGAAGGGACAGAGTTGAACCCCAAACCCATCCTTTCTTATCTTCAACGGCAATCTCATTCAGTGCCGAGGGATAAAGATCAGCCCCCGGAAAGTGTATTATCGTTCCTCTCACTGGAAAAAGGAAAACTTCCCACCTTGCAAGAAGCGGAAGAGGCGCTGATAAAACATGCCCTCAGCATTACGGGGGGAAACCAGAGCGCCGCGGCAAAATTGTTAGGGGTCTCCCAATCCACCCTCAGTCGCTGGCTTCATCGACTTGCAAAATGACAGGACTATCCATATTGCATAGAATATTGCAGTAGATGGTATGCAAAATGAATAGACACCCTTCACCTATCTTTACCATCCTAACGGAACCATCCCGTACCATAACCGAAAGAATCAACTCAACTGCTTATATATGAATGAATTATAATCCATCATATACTCTTTCCGCTTTTTTGGTATAACTGGCATAGTATTTGCTTTATAATCTACAAAAGTAAATCCAATAAAGTGGAGACAGTATATTTAAAAAAGTGTTTAAAGCCGCTCGGCCTTGTCCGAGCGGCTTTGTTTTTCTCTCTATTGTCAGATCCTTGGGAAATGGGTATAGTAAACAGAGAGGAAGAAATATTCAGGAGTATCGATAGATGAAAGCCAAAACGGATTTCCCCAGCATCAACGAAACCCCACCTGAAGGGATCAAGCCGGACGGGAAACCATACCGGGTGCTAATCGTAGACGATTCCCTATTCGTTGCCAAACAGCTCAGTCAGATCCTGTCATCCGCAGGCTTCGAAATTGCCGCCACCGCATCCAACGGAGAAGAGGCAGTCGAAAAATACAAGGAACTCCACGGTTCCATCGACCTCGTGACGATGGATATCACCATGCCGAAAATGGACGGTATTACCGCCTTGGAAAAGATCATGGAGTTCGACAAACAGGCGGTTGTGGTGATGATCAGCGCCCTGGGAAAGAACGATTTGGTAAAGAAGTCCCTTCTTCTAGGGGCAAAGAACTATATCGTCAAACCCTTGGATCGGAAAAAAGTATTGGAACGAGTAGTCATGGCTCTGAAAAAATGACAGATTGGGAGGTACATCATGGCAAAGAAAAGTGTTGGAAGTCCTAAAAAGACGGGTACGGCATCCTCTAACCCTACTCGTCCTACCCTTGAACAACTACAGGAAGAAATTCGCGCCAAAGCTCACGAAATGTATCTACGAAGGATCTCTTCGGGTGAGCCAGGGGATGATCTGTCCGATTGGTTAAGGGCAGAAGCTGAAATCAAGCAAAAATACAATCTGTAAGCTTTGGAATCTGTTTCCTCCCCCCTAGAACCGGGACCAACCCTATTTCAAGCCGGACAAAAGGGCGTACGCATACCTTTTTTCATTCTCCTGTTGAGGAAATCTGTTCGCTTGCTCCTCACCATGCTTCTCATCCCCACTGTAGTTTTCTTCGTGCTGCGGGTGATTCCCGGCGATCCAGCAGTGGTTATAGCGGGCTTCGATGCTCCTCCAGAAGTGGTGGAAAGTCTTCGAGCCAAACTGGGTACAAATCGACCCCCCCTAGTGCAATACGAAGAATGGATCCTCTCCGTAGCTCAACTGGATTTTGGATCGAGCCTCATCTCCAATGAACCCGTATTGAAACTGATTCTTGATAGATTCCCCCTGACCTTGAGCCTTGCGGTTTCAGGAATGCTCTGTGCTCTCCTCATTGCCATTCCCCTGGGGGTAATGTCCGCTGTCCGCAGGTGGACCCTTTGGGATTATGGGGGAATGTTATTCACCCAGATCGGGATCTCCCTGCCGAGTTTCTGGCTAGGGATCATCCTCCTGTTGATCTTTGCCGTAAAGTATCCCCTCTTTCCCCTATTCGGGGGGGATTCACCCTGGCACCTCGTGCTCCCCTCTCTCGCTCTTGGCATTAATCGAGGAGCCGTGCTACTAAGACTTGTACGAACCGCCATGATCGAAGAGCTTGGGAAAGAGTACATCATCACCGCCCGCTCCAAAGGATTGCCGGAAATGGTGGTCCGGTATAGGCATGCTCTACGGAATGCCCTTTTGCCAGTGCTAACCATCGCCGGAATCCAATTCGGGTATATGCTGGGAGGAGCCATCGTTCTCGAGCAGGTGTTCTCCCTTCCGGGGTTGGGCAGATTGATTCTTTCGGCAGTGTTTCAAAGGGATTTTCCTGTGATCCAAGGAGGAACATTGTTCATCGCAGCGGTATTTTCCCTGGTAAACTTTCTCGTGGATCTTCTGTACTCTCTGGTGAATCCTAGGATACGGGTAGGCTGATGGGAACAGAGGTACTCCTGGAAATAAAAGATCTGGCCGTAGAGTTTACAGCCCATCAGAGAAAGATCCCTGCGGTACGGGGAATCGATCTAACCATACTACCAGGGCAGTTCCATGCCCTCGTCGGGGAATCAGGAGCGGGGAAAACCGTAACCTCCCTCTCTATCCTCAGGCTTCTCCCATCCAACGTGTCTAGCCTTCGGGGATCCATCAAGTTCAACGATCATGACCTCCTACAATTATCAGAGGACGTGATGCGGAACTTGCGGGGAAGAGAGATCAGCATGATCTTCCAGGAGCCTGCCAAATACCTGAACCCCTCATTGAAAGCGGGGTACCAGGTTATGGAAGGAATCCGGTACCATATGGGATACTCCGAAAAGGCAGCCAGGGAACGGGTCTGTGAACTCTTCGAGAAAGTGGGGCTTTCGGATCCCGAACTGGCGATGGACCGTTACCCCCATGAGTTCTCCGTAGGGATGAAGCAGCGAGTGATGATCGCCATGGCCATTTCCTGCAACCCTTCCCTCCTCATCGCCGACGAACCCACCACTTCCTTGGATGTGGGAGTGCAGAGACAGATTATCCATCTCCTGCTGGACTTGCAACGCTCCTCCAAAATGGCCATTCTCTACATCACCCATGATCTGGGAATCGTGCGGTACGCTGCGGATATAATTTCCATCATGTATGCAGGGAAGATCATCGAATCCGCTCCCAAGGATGTACTTTTCACTACTCCCCTGCATCCTTACACTCGTCTTCTCCTTGCCTCGATTCCCTCTCGGGAAAAACGAGGAACCCGATTGCAGGGAATCCCGGGTACGATTCCGAACCCCGAAGACATTCCTCCGGGATGCGCCTTTCATACCCGATGTCCTCTGGCCCAGCAGAAATGCAAAGAGAACGAACCACCCCTGGTGCGGATCGAAGCAGGGCACCGATGCGCCTGTTTTTTCCCCGGGAAAGAGTTCGGGAGTCTTCCATGAAGCCGATCCTCCGTGTGGAAAATCTCACAAAGATCTATCCGGGTTCGGGAATCATCAAACGGTACCCGGTAAAGGCTCTGGACAATATCAGTTTCACCGTGAATGAGGGAGATATTTTCGGGTTGGTGGGGGAATCGGGATCGGGGAAAACCACCCTTGCCCGCTGCATCCTGTTCCTGGAACCTCCCACCTCCGGGAAGGTGTACTATGGGAACCTCTGTCTCAACAACGTTCCCTGGTACCATTGGAAGAAACTCCGAAGCAGGATGCAGATCATTTTCCAGGACCCGAACAGTGCGCTGAATCCTCGAATCCCCATCCGCAAAAGCCTGGAGGAAGGACTCATCAACCTAGGATACAGCAAGAAACAACGGAACGACACGATCCGAAAGCTCCTCGATCAGGTGGGTATCCCGTACAACCAAGTGGACTGGTATCCCCATGAGTTCTCAGGCGGACAGAAACAGCGGATCATCATTGCTCGAGCTCTTTCGATGAACCCAAAGTTCATCGTATTGGACGAACCGGTCTCCAACCTTGACGTGTCCATCCAGGCAGGAATTATCAATCTTTTAATGGATTTGAAACGTGAATTTAACCTTACCTACATATTCATTTCCCACGATCTGGATTTGATTGCATACTTGAGCACCAAAATCGGAGTGTTGAAAGGAGGGCAACTGGTGGAGGTAGGCAATGCAGAGGATGTACTTTCCCATCCCCTCCATCCCTACACCCGATTCCTCCTTGAAAACCCCCTTAGTTTTCATTCCAAAATCCAACCGTGGGAAACCATTGCAAAGGAGACTATATGAAACCGATGAAGTTCATCTTCACAGTTGTCCTGTTCTCGCTGCTTGTTCCTACTTTGGCCTTTGCTAGAGGAGCCAAGGAACAACAACCGGTACGGATCGCTCTTTCGGGGAATCCAGACACTCTGGATCCTCAGAAAACCGCGGGGACCCTTACCTTCCAGGTAATCAAGAGTCTCTACGATACCCTAATCGAACCGGATCCAAAGGGTAATCTGGTTCCCGCGCTGGCAGAAAGGTGGGAGTTCCGGGACGAAGGGAAGCAGATTCTCTTCTACCTCCGGAAAGGGGTGACCTTCCATGACGGGACTCCTCTCACCTCGAAGGATGTGGCATCGACTCTCCGACGCATCCAGGACAAAAACACAGGCTCTCCCCAAGCGGCAGAGTATTCCCTTATCAAGGGAATCGAAACCCCCGATCCTCTGACGGTGGTGCTGAATCTTTCCTCCCCCTCGGCTCCCCTCTTGGCCACCCTTGCCTCTGGATGGAGCGCCATCCTTCCTGCCCACCTGATCGAAGCAGGCCATGACTTCGGCTCCAAACCCGTGGGTACAGGACCTTTTAAATTCAAAAGCTGGATTCGAGACAATCAGATCCTTCTGGAAAAGAATCCTTCCTACTGGATGCCGGGGAAACCGAGAGTACAGGGAGTGGAGTTCCGAATCATCACCGAGCGCTCCATTCAGGTGCAGGGGTTACTCTCGGGGCAATTGGATGTAATCGACATGTACGATGCCATCGATCTTCCCCTGCTGCAAAAAAACCCCCAGGTGAAGGTGGAAAAGGTCCTTACCTCCCTTGTGATGGTATTGGCCATGAATACTTCAAGACCTCCCCTAACAGATCTTCGGGTTCGACAGGCTATCAACTTCGCCATCCACAAGCAGGAGGTCCTCGATGTGGCCTATGGGGGGGGAATCCCTGTGGGAACCTTCATGGACGCTTCGGATCCATTCTACGTAGATTTCACCTCCCTCTACCCCTATAACCCCGAAAAAGCCAAACAGCTTTTACGGGAAGCGGGTGTAGGCACGGACCAACCCCTCGAGATGGTACTGCCCCAGAACTACGAACCCCATGTGCGGGCGGGTCAGATCTATCAGGAGATGCTCCAAAGGGTAGGTCTTTCGGTAAAGATCAGGCTGGTAGATTGGTCTACCTGGATCTCCGATGTGTACCGGAAAGCGAACTACGACCTTACCGTGATCGGACATACGGGAAAATTGGATCCCGACAGCCGCCTGTCCAATTATGGAACGGACAAAACTTATGTACGATGGATTCATCCGGAAGCCGCCTCCCTCATCACAAGGGCTCGACAAACCACCCATGTCGAAGAACGAAAGGCCCTCTACTCCCGCGTACTGGAAATCATGGCGAAGGAAGTGCCCTTCGTATTCGTGGGTACCTCTTACAGGTACATCGGTACCCGAAAATCCATAGAAGGGTTTCGGATCCAGCCTAAATTGGATGCGTACGATTTTCGGGATGTAGAGGTTCGTTAGGGAGTCCGAAGAACATGAGGATACGGATTCGAAGAAAGCGTCAGAAGATTCAAAAACTGTTTCTATTCACTTCGACGGTATACCTCTGTTTTCTCCTTTTCGCGGCTCTCGGCTCCTCATACCTAACCCCCCACAACCCTACCACGCAAAACCTCGACCAACGATTCCTTCCTCCCCTTACCGGGGGAAGGATTCTAGGGACAGACGATCTGGGGAGAGATGTGTGGAGTCGGATCGTGTACGGTACCCGGTCCCTCCTGATCATCGGTACGGTTTCGGTGGCGATTGCCCTTACCGGCGGTCTACTGATGGGGATTCTATCCGGAGCTGTCGGAGGGATCGTGGATAGTTTCATCATGCTTCTGATGGACGGGATCCTTTCCTTCCCTACTGTCCTGCTGGCCATTACCGTGGTGTCAGTGTTGGGATACGGTCTGGTACAGGTGACCGTTGCCCTGGGTATCGTGTTCATTCCCGTTTTCGCTCGATTGGTTCGAGCCGAAACGAAATCCCGTCTCACGGAAGGGTACGTGGAATCCTCCCGTGCTCTGGGCACCCCTTTCCCCCTGATTCTCCTTCGACACGTTCTTCCCAACATGATGCCCGATCTCATTGCCCAATCGACCGTTACCTTCGCCCTGGTAGTGGTGATCGAAGCCTCCCTCTCTTTTCTCGGGTTGGGGACCCAGCCTCCCGAACCGAGCTGGGGACTCATGTTGAAAGAATCCAGAAACTTCCTGTACCAAGCACCCTGGATGGCGATCTTTCCCGGTATCGCCCTGGCTGCCACGGTATTCAGTTTCAACTATCTAGGGGACTACCTCTCGGAACAGTTGAATCCCCAGCGTTGATCGAGACCTTCGAGGAGCACCGTATGAACATACAGATCTTGCACCTTGTGGAGGGAGCCCGTCAGGCGAAAGGGCTAACGGTCGTGATCGATGTGTTTCGCGCTTTTTCCACTGCTTGTTTCCTTAAGGCGAATGGAGCCAAGAGGATCATTCCCATCGCCGACTTGAAATTAGCCTATAGGATCAAGCAAGAACATCCCTCCTTTGTCCTCATTGGTGAGCGGGGAGGGAAGAAACAACCAGGGTTCGATTTGGGAAACTCCCCCGTGCAGATCAAAGATGTGGACTTTTCGGGCAAAACGGTGATCCTTACCACCAGTGCAGGCACCCAGGGCATCCAGAATGCCAGGGGTGCTTCCGAAATCATAGTGGGGAGTTTCCTCAATGCGGGGGCCGTGATCCGGTACATACAGAAAAAGAACCCCTCTACCCTTTCCCTCGTCTGCATGGGACACGAAGCGGTTACCCCCACGGAAGAAGACACTCTCCTGGCCGAATACATCCGGAGTGTGTTGGAGGGAAATCCGATCGATCTTTCCGATGCTCCCCAAAGGCTGCGGCACACCTCGGGGAAACGATTCTTCAATCCCGAAACTCAAGACTCACAGCCTGAAGCCGATTTCTACCTTTGCCTGGAACGGGACCGCTTTCCCTTTGTCCTGCGTGCTGAACCGATTTCCCTAGACGCTATCCTCTCCGAAAAAGGGTCTATAGACTTTACCGACGGCCCCTTCTTCGAACTCAAGCCTCTGTATCCTTGAGTGCTTTTTTTCGAACCTCTTCGACCTTCCGGCTGATCTTGTTCCAGACTCCCGAGAGGCCCATGGCTTTCTTTGCTTCGGATAGGGTCTTTTTCGCTTCCTCCCGCATTACCATGGTACCATCGTAGATCACCTCGTCCACAAACCCCTTGCGGGCTTCGAACCCGGCTCGTTTCTCCCGAATCGGATCGAGAAATGCATTGAGGGCCCGGGCCAACTTTTGCTTCACTTCCACATCCCCCACTTTTCCGGCCCGGTACCGTTCCTTCAACTCTTCCACCTCTTCCCGATTTGAGTTGAAGATATCATGGTAGATGAATACGGGGTTCCCTTCCACTTTGCCTGGGATGTCCGCGCGAACCCGGTTAGGATCCGTGTACATGCCCATCACCTTCTTCTCTACCGTTTTGGGATCATCGGACAAGAGAATCGCGTTGTTGAGGGATTTTGACATCTTGGCGGCACCATCCGTTCCCACGAGGGTCGGTACATCTCCCAGAAGCACATCCGGTATGGGGAACACTTCCCCATAGAGATTGTTGAACCTGCGGGCAATCTCCCGGCAGAGTTCCACATGGGATTCGTTGTCCTTCCCTACCGGCACGAGGTGTGCTTTGGGCAACAGGATATCCGCCGCCTGGAGTACGGGGTACCCCAGCAGTCCAAAAGGCATCTCCGCCAGGTTTGCCGATTTGGCCATGTCCTTCAAGCTGGGAATCCGTTGCAGCCGGGGCACGGTAACCAGCATTTCGAAGATCAGGTTGAGTTCGTACACTTCATGCACGGCAGATTGCAGGTAGATTACCGATTTCGAGGGGTCGATCCCGCAGGCCAGGTAATCCAACACCATCTGACGGGCGTTTTCGGTAATACCCGCGATATCTTCGGCAGAAGGGCGGGTAGTGAGGGTATGCAGGTCCGCAATGATGAAAAAACATTCATACTCATCCTGAAGGCGGACCCGGTTAGCCAGCGATCCAACATAGTGACCTAAATGAAGCTTTCCTGTGGGGCGATCCCCTGTCAATATTCGTTTGCGAGACATACGTACTCCTGTACTTCCTCTGGTGTGTTATCGTAGATCCCTTAAGTCGGCCAAAGGGGTTCCATTCTGATCTTCGTTAGAGCTCTTCTTCAACCCTCCGCTTTTGTAATCGAGGTACCTAAGCAGGAAAGCCCCTACGGCTCTATCTGCCTTGTTGAGGGACTTTTTCAGTCGCTCCGCCACAGAGGTAAGGGATTTGGCGTCCACCGCATCTAGGGGAGCAAATACATAGTCGATACCATGCTCCTTCATAGGTGTTCTTCCTCCGGCACTATGGACTTCTTCCCGCTTCCCAGTAGAATCGCAATAGAGTGCAGATAGGGGACATTTTCGCAGGTGATCTTCAGTGCCACCGTTAGTGGCACGGCAAGGAACATGCCTGCGATTCCCCAGATCCAGCCCCATACGAGAAGAGAAAAAATGATCACCACCGGACTCAAATCCAATTGATCACCCAACAGTTTGGGTTCCACCAAATTCCCCATAATCTGCTGCAATACCGTCATGAAGATCAACACCACTGCTGCCTCTGTCAGAGATGGATAGTACTGCAACCCCACAAACCCGACTGTAATGACGGTGATCAATATCGAGCCGAGACTGGGGATGAAATTGAAGAAAAAAGTAAGGACTGCCCATAGGATAGGGAAATCCACACCGTAAAACACAAAGAATATCAGTGTTCCCATACCGGTCAAAAAGCTGATCAGAATTTTTATCGATAGAAAGCGGGTAATCTGAACAGCCGTATGGTTGAAGATGCGAAAAATACGGGTGGTTAGCCGGGATTGAAAGGCCTTCAAGACTTTCGTTTTTGTGTAGGGGCGTTCGAGAAGGAGAAAAATAAGAAATAGAATAAAGAGAATCAGCCCTGCAATGAAATCCATGAAACGACTGGAAAGGGATACGATATAGGTTCCCACTAATTTAGGAATCGGAACCTCGGTCGCTTCTGGCGGCAGACCGAAAAACCGAATCCAGGGCTTAAAGACTACTTGTAACTTCTCCATGTAGGCTGGCATTTCTCGATAGAGAGTGGATACGCTGGAATAGAAGAATATCCCCACCAGAAACCCAAGACCGAGAATCAGTATGACCAGTACCGCTATGGCGATACTTTTAGGAAGCTTCAGGAATCTCTGGATGCCATCCACTGCAGGAATCACCACGAAGGAGGCCAGCACAGCGGTAATGAAGGGTAGCACCACCTGAGAGGTGATGTGCAAAACCGCTACAGTGGCAAACACGGTGAGGGTGGCAAGGAGGCTGGTAGAAATTCGGTCGATTTTCATCTGGGATGTATAGTATACAGTACTAAATTTTTTCTTTATACGCAAGAACCCCGGAATAAAAATTAGTACCCCGAAGCTTGTGGGGATACGGTGGGGAGTAAAGAGGGCGGCATGAATCACCTCAAGTATAACGTTTTTCCCTTTATTACGCACCTCCAAATTGAATACGCCGTAGGGAAACGCATCTTTTGAGTTCTTGACAAAACACAGAAATTTATGCAACTTTTTAACGCACAGACGAGGTGGATGTAGCTCAATGGTGGAGTCCCAGACTGTGGATCTGGTTGTTGCGGGTTCAAGTCCCGTCATCCACCCTCACCACCGAGAATCGTGGTGCTCCGCTTGCGGATTCATCCGGCAAGGGAGAAGGATGGGCGCCCGTAGCTCAGCTGGATAGAGTGCCGGACTTCGAATCCGTCGGTCGCAGGTTCGAATCCTGCCGGGCGTAACTACTAGGGCCGTTAGCTCAGCTGGTAGAGCAGCAGACTCTTAATCTGCGGGTCGAAGGTTCGATCCCTTCACGGCTCAGAAGGATCAGGGGAATTGACAGATTCTCCAGTTCCTGGCTATCATCTGCGAGAGTGGTGAAACTGGCAGACACGCCAGACTTAGGATCTGGTGCCTTATGGCGTAAGGGTTCAAGTCCCTTCTCTCGCAATGCACTGTATGCCGCATTGCGAAATTGAACGCCATTGGGAAGGGGTGCAGCACGCGCGGGAATAGCTCAGTTGGTAGAGCTCCACCTTGCCAAGGTGGATGTCGCGGGTTCAAGTCCCGTTTCCCGCTAATACATCGCAGGCGGTCCGGCAACCCGGGTCGCCTTTTTTTTTAGAATCCATGGAGGAGGAATTGAGGTGGTTCACGAAAAAGAAATCCAGCGCTTAGACGAGACGTCCCAGGTAAAGCTCCGGGTAACGGTGAAAAAAGAGGACGTAAAAGCGGAGTACGACAAACTGCTCAAAGAGTACGCGAAGAACGCACACATAGACGGGTTCCGGAAAGGAAAGGTACCTCCCTCGGTACTGGAACGGAAATTTGGGGAAAGCATCCGGTTTGAGGCAGGGCAAAACGTAATGGAAGCGGCATTGACGGAAGTGTTCGCCGAGATAGAGGAAAGACCCCTTGCCACCTCCATTCCGAAACTGGAAGAAGGTTCCGATGTGAAACCTGAGTTCGACCGTGACTTTCAGTTCACCGTTACCTACGATGTGTACCCCAAAATCCAACTCGGACCCTACAGGGGACTTGAGGTAGAACAACCAGTGGTACAAATCACAGAAGAAGACGAAAAGCGGGAACTGGAAGCTCTGGTGGAGCAGAATTCCTTCATCGTAGAAAAGGATGGAGAAGCTGCCGCAGGGGACATCGCTACGGTGAACTACTGGGAAGTGAATGAGGCAGGGGAGGAAATTCCCCAATCCAGAAGGAGCGACTATACCTTCACCATGGGGAACGGCCAAACGATCTTCGATTTCGATTCCGATATCATCGGAATGAAGAAGGGCGAGATCCGAACTTTCACCAAATCCTTCCCCTCGGATTATAAATTTCCTGAACTGGCAGGTACCACGAAAAGGATCTCTGTGGAACTTTTGACCCTGAAAGAGAAAAAACGCCCCGAACTGAACGATGAATTGGCTCAGGATATCAGTGAAAAATACAAGACCCTGGAGGATCTGAAACAGGACATTCGGAAACGCCTCGAGGAAACGGCCCAGAACAGGGTTCGGGCCCTCACCATCGAGCGGTTGATGGACAAGGTGCTGGAGCAATCCTCCCTTGTGGTTCCCCAGTCCATGTTGCAGGCGGAATTGGAGCATACCTGGCAGCATTTTCTGGAGCGGAACCGAATGGATGAAAACATCGTACTGAAAATTCTCAAAGCCCAGGGGAAGAGCAAAGAGGATCTGTTCCAGGAATGGATGCCCCAGGCAGAAAAGAGCCTGAAGGTACGGCTCCTCATCGAAGAAATGATGAAAAAGGAACAGATCGAAGCCACCGAAGAGGAGGTAGATGCCCTGATCAAGGAACAGGCGGCAGACGTATCGATGCATCCGGAGGAACTTCGTGCCTACTACGAAAAGAATGGCTACCTGGAATCGATCAAACATGATATAAAGGAAAAGAAACTGTTCGACGCGATCCTGGCGGATACCAAGATCGTTCAAGGGGCAGAGGTTAAATTTGTGGACATTTTTCAAGGAAATCGTTAATTTTTAGAAACATGAAAGAAAAAATGCACAGTCTTGTTCCCATCGTCATCGAACAAAGCGGAGCCGGAGAACGGGCCTACGACATCTATTCTCGTCTATTGAAAGACCGCATCGTATTCATCGATGGGGAAATCTTCGATCTTACGGCGGATCTGGTGGTGGCCCAGCTTCTGTTCCTCGAATCCCAGGATCCGGAACGGGACATTAGCCTGTACATCAACTCTCCGGGCGGCTCCGTTACCGCCGGCTTGGCCATCTACGATACGATACAGTACATCAAACCAAACGTACAAACCATCTGCCTCGGGCAGGCCTCCTCCATGGCCGCCCTTATCCTCGCTTGTGGTACCAAGGGGAAACGGTTCGTCCTTCCCTCTTCCCGGGTGCTGATCCATCAACCCTGGGGGGGAGTACAGGGGCAGGTTTCGGACATCAAGGTCCAGGCCAGGGAAATACTACGTCTGAAGAAACTCACCATCGATTACTTTGCCCTCCACACAGGAAAAACCTCGGAACAAATCGCCCGCGATCTGGAGCGGGATTTCTACATGTCGGCGGATGAAGCCGTAAGTTATGGATTGGCAGACAAGATTCTGCAAAGGGGGCCCCATGAGCAAGCTAAGAAATGAGGCCGTTAAAGTCTGTTCCTTCTGCGGAAAAAGCGCGGACTATGCCCGAAGACTCATCGCCGGTCCAGGGGTATACATTTGCGACGAATGTGTGAACGTCTGCAAGAAGATCCTCGATGAAGAGGAGGATATCCTCACCACCGAGTTCATGGAAGACATCCCCAGCCCCAAGGAAATCAAGGAGTTCCTCGATCAGTACGTGGTTGGACAGGAATACGCCAAGCGGGTGCTTTCCGTGGCGGTGTACAACCATTACAAACGGATTTCCTACCGGCAGAAAATAGACGACGATGTGGAACTGGAAAAATCGAACGTTCTTCTGATCGGACCTACAGGAACGGGAAAGACCCTCCTTGCCCGTACCCTGGCCAAAAAATTGAAGGTCCCCTTCGCTATGGCCGACGCAACAACCCTCACCGAAGCAGGGTATGTGGGTGAGGATGTAGAGAACATCCTGCTGAAGCTGATCCAGAATGCGGGGAACAACATCGCGGCGGCAGAGCGGGGCATCGTCTACATCGACGAGATCGACAAGATCGCCAAAAAGGGTGAAAACATTTCCATAACCCGGGACGTGTCCGGAGAAGGAGTGCAGCAAGCTCTTTTGAAGATCATCGAGGGAACCATTGCCAACGTTCCCCCCCAGGGTGGCCGGAAGCATCCCAACCAGGAAATGCTCCGCATCGATACCCGGAACATCCTCTTCATCTGCGGAGGTGCCTTCGTGGGGCTGGAAAAGATCATCGAATCCAGGGTAGCCCAGCACCCCATGGGTTTTGGAGCGGATGTGCGGAGTAGAACGGAAAAGAATCTCATGGAACTCTACAAACAGCTCCATCCCGACGATTTAATCAAGTTCGGGATGATTCCCGAGTTCATCGGGCGACTGCCCATACAGGTGCCCCTCCACGACCTATCCCAGGAAGATCTGGAACGGATCATCACTGAACCGAAGAACTCCATCATCAAACAGTACCAGGTTTCCTTGCGGATGGATGGGGTTGACTTGGTGTTCGAACAGGACGCGGTGAAGGCCGTAGCCGAACAGGCCATTCGCAGAAAAACGGGTGCCCGAGGAATTCGGGCCATCGTGGAATCCATCATGATGGACGTTATGTTCGAACTTCCTTCCATCGAAGGAAGGAAAAAAGTCGTCATTACTCGAGACGTAATTGAAAAGATGGAAAGACCGGAGATCATCCTGATCAAAAAGTCTGCATGAAGCTCTTCACCCGCAGCCAACCAACTACTCTCACGGTACCCGTAGTCCCTCTCCGGGACCTGGTGGTCTTTCCTGGAATGGTAGTGCCCGTATTCGGGGCCAAACGGATCCTGGTGGAGGCCATCGAGGAAGCGCTACCGGCAAACCGCAAGGTGTTCCTCGTGTGCCAGAGAAATCCTACCCTCGATCCCAAGGGGAGTGATCTATACACGGTAGGAACTCTCGGAACGGTGCTGCAGCACATGAAACTCCCCGACGGTACCCTCCGCGCCCTGGTGGAAGGGGAACAACGGGGAGCCATTCTCTCCTTCTCGCAACAGGAACCCTACCTGAAAGCCGAGATCCGCCCCCTCATCGATAAGAACGAAGTCGATAAAGTTACCCTTTCCCTCATCCGATCGATCCAAGAATCCTTCAAAACCTATGCGGCCTTGAATAAAAAGATACCCGCGGAAATCACCTCCGCGGTGGATCGTACCGAAGCACCCCACAAGCTGGTGGATCTGGTGTGTGCCCACGCGAGCTTCAAAATCGACAAAAAGATCGAACTTCTGGGGATCGAATCCACCGAAGCGAGACTGCGGGAACTGGCTTCCACTCTGGAACTGGAGTGCGAGCTCCTAGACCTTCAGCAAAAAATAACCAACCGTGTGAAGAAACGGATCGAGAAAGGGCAGCGGGAATACTTCCTTCAGGAACAGATGAAGGAGATCAGCCGGGAACTGGGTAGGGATGCGGAGGACCCCTCGGGGGTGAAGGAACTGGAGGAAAAGGTAAACAGGAAGGGACTACCCGAGGAGGTCCTGTCTAAGGTGCAGCGGGAACTCCGGAGGCTGGAGAAGCTCCAAACCTTCTCCCCTGAAGCTGGAATCATCCGCACCTACATCGAATGGATCGTGGACCTGCCGTGGAACGAGCGTACCGAAGAGAACAAGGACATCGAAGCGGCGGAGAAAATCCTGAACGAAGATCACTACGATCTGAAAAAGCCCAAGGAACGGATCCTGGACTTCATTGCCGTGCACCAACTGAAGGAAAAGGTGAAAGGTCCGATCCTTTGCTTCGTGGGCCCGCCGGGAACCGGAAAAACTTCCCTGGGTAAATCGGTAGCCCGATGCCTGGGCCGAAACTTCGTCCGAATCTCTCTGGGGGGGGTGAAGGATGAGGCGGAAATTCGGGGGCATCGCAAAACCTACGTGGGTGCCTTGCCTGGAAAGATCATTCAGTCCATGCGGAAAGCGGGCACCCGAAACCCTGTGTTTCTTCTGGACGAAGTGGACAAGATGAGTAGCGATTTTCGGGGAGATCCGGCCGCGGCTCTCCTGGAAGTACTGGACCCAGAACAAAACTCTACCTTTCTGGACCATTACCTGGAAGTCCCCTACGATCTTTCCAACGTGATGTTCATCACCACCGCCAACTCCCTCCACAACATTCCCTACCCCTTGCGGGATCGGATGGAGGTAATCGAAATCCCCGGCTACACGGAGTACGAAAAACTCAAGATCGCCGAGGGATTCATCATTCCCAAGCAGATCGAGGAGAACGGCCTTTCCTGGGCGGACATCAGATTTCGAAAGGACGGGATCCTACACATCATCCAGAACTACACGATGGAATCGGGAGTTCGGAACCTGGAACGGGAAATTGCCCAGATCGTCCGGAAACTGGCCCGGGAAGCGGTTCGAAAAGGGTATGCCCGGCAAAAACTCCCTTCCCCACAGCCAAAGGAAAGGGATACGGCATCTTCCCTACCCCCCGCTTCTGCCGTTAGGGAGGCCACTCCCATACAGTCGCCTCAAGGGGAAACACCCCAAACGCATCCCTTGCCTGCGGAATCCGACTCCGAGCCCCCAAAGCCCCCCTTCCGGGTAGTGCTTACGGCCAAGAATGTCTCTCGCTATTTGGGGAATCCCAAGCACAGACGGGACATCCTTTATAAGGCAACCCGGCCCGGCTTAGCCTATGGATTGGCATGGACGGAACTGGGCGGCACGATCCTTCCGGTAGAAGCGGTCGTGTTCGAAGGGAAAGGAGAACTTCTCCTTACGGGAAGCCTGGGAGACGTGATGAAGGAAAGTGCCCTCACGGCATTCTCCTTTTTGAAATCCACCGCTTCCCATTTCAAACTATCCTCCCAATTCTACAAGGATAAGGACGTGCATATCCATATCCCAGAGGGAGCCATACCCAAAGACGGGCCTTCGGCAGGTATCACCATCACCTCCGCCCTCCTTTCGGCCTTTTCGGGCCAATGTGTGAATCCCGGCATTGCCATGACAGGGGAAATCACCCTGACGGGAAAACTTCTTCCCATCGGAGGGGTGAAAGAAAAGGTGTTGGCGGCTCACCGGAATCGCATCCCCAAGGTGCTTCTACCCGAAGAAAATCGGAAAGATATTGATGAAATCCCGAAAGAAGTTGTATCTTCTCTGGAGTTCATTTTTGTAGATACCATCCTGGAAGCGTTACGAGCCCTGTTTCCGCCGGAACTGTTCCAGGAATCTTCGTGAACACCGAAGGAGGCACTCGATGTCCATCTCTCTAAAGGGAAGATCCCTCTTGACCCTGGCAGACTACTCACCGGAAGAAATCCGATACCTTCTCGATCTCTCCCACCAAGTGAAGAGGGAGAAACGAGAAGGGAAAATCTCGCAGAGGTTTTTGGGTAAGACCCTGGCCCTGATCTTCGAGAAGCGGTCCACCCGGACACGGTGTGCCTTCGAAACCGCATTCGGCGAAGAAGGTGGGCACCCCGTATTTCTTTCCACTCAGGATATTCAATTGGGAGCCAAGGAAAGCATCGAGGACACGGCCCGGGTGCTGGGACGGATGTTCGATGCCATCCAGTACCGGGGGTTCAAGCAAGAAACGGTGGAACTGTTGGCCAGGTATGCGGGAGTCCCTGTGTACAATGGACTTACCGACACGGATCATCCCACTCAAGTGCTGGCAGACCTCATGACCCTGGAAGAAGAGTTTGGCCGGTTGAAGGGGCTAAAACTCGTGTTTGTGGGGGATGGGAGGAACAACATGGCCCGGGCTCTCATGATCGGCTGCTCCAAGATGGGTGTTCACTACTCCATCGTGGCCCCCCGGGAACTCCATCCAGATGAAGCTCTGCAGAAGCAATGCACTTCTTACGCGAAAGCTTCGGGGGCGGAGATTCGAATCGGCACCGCTACCCGGGAAGAACTTTCGGGCGCGGATGCCGTATATACCGATGTGTGGGTGTCCATGGGGGAAGAGGAAAAGTCTGCCGAACGGATGCGTCTCCTGCGTCCCTACCAGGTAGACTCCGCCCTGATGGCTTTGACGGGCCGCAAAGACACGATCTTTCTCCACTGCCTACCTGCGGTAAAGGGGAACGAAGTATCCGTGGAGGTGATCGAGGGCTCCCAGTCCCGCGTATGGGACGAGGCAGAGAACCGGAAACACACGATCAAAGCTCTCATGCTGGCAACCCTTTGAAGCGATCCGCTTAGCTATTCTCCAACCTAGGCCCAGCCGGGCTTCTATCTATTCATCTCCTTCAGTCCATCTCCTTCAGTTTCCTCCAGAGGGTAGTGCGGCTGATTCCCAGTAGTTTTGCCGCTTGACTTTGGTTGAACCTCGCTACACGGAGGGCCTCCAGAATTCCCAAGGTTTCCATCTCTTCCAAACGGGAGATACCTCCCTCCTTACGGGTACGTGGGCTGGTACGTTCCTCTTCCTCCCCATCGGAGCATCCATAGGATTTGATCTTCATCAATCCTTCTATCTCTTCTTGGGTTATGGGGGTTCCCTCGTACAGGGCAGCGATTCGTTCGCAGAGGTTTACCAACTCCCGGACGTTTCCAGGCCAGGAATACCCACAGAGGTACTCCTCGATCGAAGGATCGAGAAGGATCCGTCCTTTGGCGAACTTCTGGGCAAAGATGTCGAGATAGTATCGGAGGAGAAAAGGGATATCCTCCCTCCGTTCCCGTAGGGGGGGGACATCGACCCGGAGAACATCCAGCCTAAATAGAAGGTCCCGCCGGAACTTCCCCTCCTCCGCCAATCTCTGGAGGTTCAAGTTCGTGGCCGCGATTACCCGTACATCCACAGGGATCACCCGGTCGTCTCCTACCCGCATGATCTCTCGTTCCTGCAAGACCCGGAGGAGCTTTGCCTGGAACGACAGGGGGAGTTCGCCGATTTCATCGAGAAAGATCGTTCCTTTGTGGGCCAGTTCGAAGAGCCCCACCTTCCCTCCCCTCATCGCGCCCGTAAAGGCCCCTTCCGCGTACCCGAACAGCTCGCTTTCCAAAAGCGGTTCCGGTAGGGCTGCACAGTTCACCGCAACAAAGGGTCCTTCCGCTCGCGGGCTTTCGGCGTGGATACTGTGGGCAAAGAGTTCCTTCCCGGTGCCTGTTTCACCCGTGATCAGTACGTTGGCATCCACCCGGCTGTACTTCTCTGCCCTGCGAATCGCTTGTTTCAGGGAAGGGCTATCGCCGAGAATATCCCGAAACCGGTACTTGGAAGTATGCCCTTTGAGGAATATCTTTCGCCTGATGCGGCTTTCCAGTTCCTGCACCCGGTTCACACTCTGGAAGGTTACTACCGCCCCTCCGATTTCGCTTCCCACGTGCATGGGAACCACGTTGGCGGCGATCGGGACGGAGCCCCAATGCTCCAGCACCCCGAGTTCCTCCCGGCCTTCCATCAAGACTTTCTCGATCGCTGGGGAGGGAACTACCTGTGTATGGTGTACCCCGAGGGGAATCCGGTCCTGCTTGAGGATAGCGCGGGCCGAGCGGTTACAGGCCGTGATGTATCCCTTTCGGTCTACCGACAGGATCCCTTCATGGGTATAGTCCATCACGATCTTGAAGAACTCGGCCTTTTCCTGCTCCCGGATCTTGATTTCTGCGGTACGCACCGCCTCGTCGATGGACTGCTTGATGGCATCGGGCCCTGACTTGATCCAGATACAGGGAATCCCCGCCTGCCGGGCAAAGCGATAGGTCATGAGTCCGCCGATCACCGCATCCACTCCCCGGCGTTTCACCTCTGTCAGATACTCCCTCGCTTCCTCCTCTGTGTCCACGGAATATACTTCGATATCCATATCGAGAATCTCTCCCAACGAGGGTGCCCCGTACAGCATGTTTCCCGAGGCAACGATGGCTACCTTCTTCGGGTGGAAGGTCCTACGGCACTCCATCAGTGCCCGGATCACGTCGTAACCGGTAACGGGAATTTCGATGGCGGTGATGGAAGGATACAGGTTTTTCACGGCTGTGTAGGTGATTCCCCGGGCTACTACGATATCGGTATGGAATGAAAACCGACGGACTTCCTCCACCCCCACCAGGTGGGTGGTGTGAAACTCGATGTGATCCCGGTTCACCTGCTGCAGGTAACTGGTGACTGTCTGGCGGAGTTCTTCGTAGGGGATCACATAGGTAATGGTTATCATACGCCCAGTATAGCAACAATCGTTCAAAATTGTAACAGTTGCTTTACCGTTCCCCACGCATTACGAACATGAGAGATTCTTGCTATTCTCTTATAGAATATCAAATTAGAAAATTAAGGATATCTTGGCATGATTATTGTTTAATATCTTTTAACCCACTATAGCAAAGGAGAAAGGTATGAAGAGAATCCTTGTTTCTTTCCTTGTGATTGCTTTACTCGGCGTTAGCGTATGGGCAGGTGGTACGAAAGAGAGCCCCGCCGCAAAAGAATCTACCAAACCTGTGGTACTCCGCATCGCCCATACCCACACGGAGGAAGGTCTGTACTACAAAGGATCGGTGAAATTCAAGGAACTGGTAGAATCCAGGAGCAATGGAAGGATCAAAGTAGAGCATTATCCGAACGGTCAACTGGGTGCGGACAAGGACATTCAGGAAGGGGTGAAACTGGGAACCATCGAAACAGGTTTGAGCTCTTCCCCCGTGGTGTCCCTCAATGACTATTACAAACTCCTCGACGCTCCTTACCTCTTCGTGAGCCGGGACCATATGTCGAAAGTGCTGGACGGAGAGATCGGCCAGAAGATGGCAAAACCATTGGAAGATGTAGGGATTAAGCATTTGGGGTACTGGGAGAATGGGTTCCGCCATATTACCAACAACAAGCGCCCCATCTACAAACCGGAAGATCTGGCAGGAATCAAACTTCGGATTCCGGAAAGTGCCGTTCGGATGAACACCTTCAAAGCCTTCGGTGCGAACCCTGTGGCCATGCCCTTTACCGAGGTGTTTGGCGCCCTGCAGCAGGGGATCATCGATGGGCAGGAAAACCCCCTCGCCACGATCTATCAGGCTTCCCTCCATGAAGTGCAGAAATATCTCTCCTTCACGGGACACGTGTACTCGGCTGTTCACCTCCTGATGAACAAGAAACTTTTCGATTCCCTCCCCGCGGATCTACAGAAGATCCTGATCGATGCCGGGAAGGAAACTGCCCAGTACACCCGGAAACTGGGGGACGAGGCAGACAAGAAACTGGCGGATCTGATGCACCAGAAAAGCGGAATCCAGATCAACCAGGCGGATGTGAAATCCTTCGTAGCCCTTTCGAAACCGATCTGGAAGCAGATCACCGATACAAACAAGTGGAAGGATGCCGCGGAATTGTTGGAAAAGATCGCATCCTTAGGAAACTGATCGTAAGGAAGCCCGATCATGAAACGCTTGATCGATCGATGTATCGACACCTTCCTAGCCTTTCTCATCATCGGAATGACCCTCGTGGTGTCCATCTCCGTATTCTACCGCTACGTCCTGAACCACCCGCTCTCCTGGTCGGAAGAGATCACCCGACTGATGATCGTGTGGCTTTCCTTTGTGGGCGCGTACATGGCGATGCGGGAAAACAAGCACATCGGGTTCGATCTCCTGACTTCCAAGTTCTCCCCCAGGGCCCGAACCTTCGTGGCGTTGATCGGGAATCTTTTGATCCTGGTGTTCCTTGTGGTTGTGTTCTGGGAGGGAATTGCCTTCAGCAGGGAGTTCCTCAACGTGGGGATGCCCTACACGAACCTCCCTACCGGATGGTTGTACTATAGCGTATTTCCTGTCAGTGGGGCTTTGATGATCCTTCAGACCTTCCTATCCATCCTGGATCTATGGAAGTCTATCCGATCGACCTAGAGAGGAATTCCAAAATGCTTGTAGTACTTGTGTTTTCACTTTTGGCTCTATTCATCGCGTTGAACCTTCCCGTGGCCTTTGCCCTGGGCATTACCTCCCTAGCCTTCCTGATGATCGCTACCAACGTTCCCCTGATCGTAGTGGTGCAGAGATTGTTCCTGGGGGTGGATTCCTTCACTCTCTTAGGGGTTCCCCTCTTCATCTTCGTGGGTGTGCTGATGAACTACACGAACCTATCCCAGAAGATCATCGACTTCTGCATGGCCCTCGTGGGTCACCTAAAGGGAGGTCTTGCGATGGTGAACGTGGTGACCAGCATGTTTTTTGCGGGAGTCTCGGGAACCTCGATGGCAGATACCGCTGCCGTGGGAGGTGTGCTGATCCCTGCCATGATCGACAGGGGGTACAAACGGGACTTCACCGGTGCGGTGACAGCAGCATCCTCCACCATCGGAATCATCATTCCTCCCAGTGTACCGATGATCCTCTACGGGGTGTTCGTGGGTCTGTCGGTACCTACCCTGTTCATCTCCGGGTTGATCCCTGGCATCCTGATCGGAATTGCCATGTGTGGAGTGGCCTATATCATCTCGGTCAAAGAAGGGTACGGTGCAGACACCGCTTTTAGCTGGACACGGCTCTGGCAAACTTTCGTAGCCAGCATCCCCGCCTTCGTACTTCCCCTCATCATCCTGGGGGGAATCATGGGGGGAGTATTTACCACCACAGAAGCGGCAGGTGCGGCCGCGGCCTACATTATCCTGTACGGCTTCGTAACGAGGGAGTTCACCCCGAAAAAGGTGTTCGAGGCAGCGAAGGAATCTGCCCTCCTTTCCGGCCAGGTGATGATCATCATAGCCGTAGCCAACCTCCTGGGCTGGGTCTTCGCCTATGCGAAGATTCCCCAGCTCCTTGTGGGGCCCTTCCTTTCCCTTACGCAGAACCCTATCGTGTTTCTGTGGATCGCTTCCCTTATCATGATCATTGCGGGAACCTTCCTCCATGGAACCGCGATGCTGGTGATCATCATTCCCCTCTTTCTCCCCGTAGTGGCAAAATTGGGAATCCATCCGTTCCATTTCGCCATGGTAGTGATTCTCTGCTGGGGAATCGGCCAACAAACCCCTCCCGTGGCATCGGCTCTGTACATCACCTGCACCCTGGCGAAGATCGACATGTGGTCCCTAACCAAAGCGAACATCCCTTTCATCGGTTCCCTCATTTTCGTCCTCGCTCTGGTGATCCATTTCCCTGATCTGGTGGTGTTAAGTCTGCCTAGGCTTCTGGGAATGCTATGAAACTGAGATAGGAGTGCTCCATGGAACAAGTAAGTAAGCCACGGATCGGAATCATCCTGGGGGACGTGGCAGGGATCGGGCCTGAACTGGTGGCCAAACTACTCTCCGACGAATCGGTGTTCGACAGGGCTCAGATCGTACTGATTACCGATCCCCGCCATTGGGAAGCAGGAGTACGGATCGCCCGTACAGAGCCCCGAACACCGGCACTGATCAGCCGCGGGGAAGAGATACTCGAGAGGAAGGAAGACTTCCTCCTCCTTCATCTTCCCGGTGTGGATCCAGCAACCGTACCCATGGGGAAGGTGGATCCGCGGGCAGGAAAATACGTGCTGGAAAGCATCCTCTTTACCCTGGAATTGATCAAGAAAGGGCTGATCCAGGGGTTCCTCTTCGCTCCCCTCAACAAGGAATCCATGCACAAGGGAGGTTCACCCTTTGGGAGTGAGCTGGATCTCCTGAAACACCACCTTCCCCACAACGAAGCCCTGGAAGAAATCAACATAATGGACGAGTACTGGACCATGCGAGTGACCTCCCACGTCGCCTTTCGGGATGTACCCTCCCTCATCACTCCCGAAGGAGTGTACCGGGCGATCCGATTCCTCCACAAGGCTATGGTTTCTTACGGAAAACAGAACCCCCGCATTGGGGTAGCTGCCTTGAATCCGCATGGAGGTGAACATGGTCTTTTTGGCGATGAGGAACAAACCAAGATAGAACCTGGTATCCTTAAGGCCCAGCAGGAAGGTATAGCGGTTTCCGGCCCCTTTCCAGCGGACACGATCTTCCTGAAACTCCGGGATGGGGTACTGGATGGGATCATTTCCATGTATCACGACCAGGGACAGATTGCCACGAAACTCCTGGGGTTTAACCGGGGGGTGACCTACCATGCGGGATTCAGCGTACCCATCACTACCCCTGCCCATGGAACCGCCTTCGACATCGCAGGAAAAGGGATTGCGGATCCAGGAGCTACCCGACACGCTTTCTACATCCTTTGCCGAATTGCCCAAAACAGCTCACAGCAACCTTGATATTTTCCAAAGAATGCTACTATAATGGGAATAATTCACGTGTGAGGAGGAGCATCTTGAAAAAGGGAACTCTTTGGGTACTATGCCTCTTCCTGGTGTTGGGGATAGGGCTCTTTGCTCTGGAGTCCGAATACTATGCAAAAACACTCTATATCGAAAAGGTGTACCCCCATCAGTTAGGGTACAAAATCATCTACACCACCAGCAAGTTGGATATCGCGGAAGCTTACATTCCCCACAAATGGTTCTCCCAATCCGCCTCCAAGGACGGGAAACTGGCAAAAGGGGAAATCCAGTGGGGGGACGATCCTTCCTATCCCTACATGATCATCTTCTGGAAGAACGGAAAGTTCTCCCACCTACGTCTATTCCTCAAAAAGAACATGCACGACATTTCCTGGGGGTCATTGAACCCAACGGAAGACCTGACTGATAAGTTCAATATCGAAGAACCAAGTTTGGAGTTCTAATTGTTCGACCTGGAGGCCATTCAAAAGGCCATCGCCCTGGAAGAGGTGGGGGGATGGCTTTTTTCATCCTTCCAGCACCGGGATCCCCTCTCTGAATCGATCCTTGAACTGGACCGGTCTTCCAAGAATACCCGTCCCTGGTACTATGTGGTGTATCCCGAAGGTTCCCCCACCAAGATCGTGCATACCATCGAAAGAAGCATCCTCGATACCCTTCCGGGGGAAACTTACTGGTATGATTCGCGAGACCGTCTTATCCAACTGTTCAAGCAGGAAGTACTGCCGAAAGCCCCCCAGTTAGCCTGCCAGTTTTCCCCTACCCTCCGGGTCATATCTTTCCTGGACCATGGAACAGCCCTTCTATTGCAGGAGTGTGGGTTTACCCTCCTTTCCGCGGCCACCCTTCTGCAGAGGTTCCGAGGAACCTTAACGATAGAGATGGTACACTCCCATCAAAGGGCTGCGTCCCACCTCTACGAAATCGTTTCGGATATCTGGCGTCTCATCCGTGAAAGCCTAGCAAGGGGAGTCGCCCTGTACGAAGGGGAAGTACAGGCACAGATACTGAGAGAGTTCGAAAAGCGAAAGCTCCTTACCCATTCTCCTCCCATTGTGGCTTGCGGCCTCCATTCCAGGAATCCTCACTACTCTCCCCAGGGAAAGGGCAGTCCCCTGGAACGTAACCAGGTGGTCCAGCTCGACCTTTGGGCAAAGGAAGAGGGGTATTCGGGTACGTACGCGGATATTTCCTGGGTAGGATACACAGGAACCACGCTACCCGATTCCCTCAACAAGGTGTTCACTGCCCTTACCGAAGCACGGGATCGTACGATCGACTTCATCGCTCGAAAAATAGAATTGGGGGTTCCCCTTTCCGGCAGAGAAGTGGATGCATTTTGCCGGAGTTTCTTGATAGAACGAGGGTATGGAGGCGCCCTCCGCCATCGGACAGGCCACGGGATCGATCGCGAGCTCCATGGGTTTGGGGTGAACCTGGATTCGGTGGAATTCCCCGACGACCGAGTTCTAGGGGAAGGGTCCTGCTTTTCCATCGAACCGGGTTTGTACTTTGAAGCGTTCGGGATGCGAACGGAAGTGAATGCCTACCTGTGGGAAGGCCGCTTGCATGTCTCGGGTCCCTATAGGCAGACTGAATTACTCCATCTGTAACCATTGGCATAGAGGTTCAAAGCTCGTATGGCGTTACACTCCCCCCCTTCTTCCTTACTCAGCTTCCTCGATCGATACGCCGGCTACTATATCGTAGCCCACGAGGAGCCGGACGGGGATTCCATCGGATCCCAATTGGCCTTCGCTTCCTTCCTGCGCCGAAGGGGAAAACAGGTGATACTCCTTTCCCCTGGACCCTGGCAGCGGAAAGAAATCGCTCCGTACCGCTCTTTTTTTCTCGAAACCCTTCCCCCATCGGAGGTGAACCCCCGGTTCGGCCTTGTGGTGCTGGACTGTTCCTCCATCTACCGAACCGCCCATTTCTCCTCGATCCTAGAGGGTCTCGATACGGCGGTGATCGACCACCATCAGCCAAACGGAACCCCCTATGGATCCGTTCAGTACATCGAACCCCACGCCCCCTCCACTACTCTCCTGATCCAGAAGGTCATTGAAGCCTTCGGTGATACCCCCACTCCCGAGGAAGCCCGTTTGTTATTCCTTGGGTTTGCCACGGATACGGGGTTCTTCCGCCACCTGGAAGTGGAGGCTTCCGAATCCCTCGAACTGTTGAGCAGGCTGGCCGCTAAGGGAGTGACCCCTAAATCGATCTACCGGGAAACCTTTGGGAACTACTCCCTCGAATCCCGTCGATACCTGGCCAAAATCCTTTCTACCCTGGAACCGTACTTTCAGGGAAAACTCCTCCTCACTCACATCCTTCAGGAAGAGTACCAATCCTTCGGATCCGACCATCGACAGTCCGATCCCCTCTATCAGCTTCTCCTTTCCGTGGAAGGATGCGAGGCGGTGGCCTTCCTCCGGGAAGAAGGACCGGAAAGGACCTCGGTAAGCCTCCGTTCCCCCTCTACCTGTAACGTAGCCCTCGTGGCCCAGAAACTCGGAGGGGGAGGGCACAAAAACGCAGCCGGATACGTAACCACCCTTCCCTACAGGGAAGCGAAAGCCCAGCTTCTGGCTCAATTCCAGGAGCTATTCGGGGAATCCCCCTGAGGGGTCTAGGCGCATGAAACGAGCCCTCTGTATCGGCCATCTTTCCTACGATATCACCCTACCCATGGATGGGTACCCCGAGGAAAACGCCAAGTACCAGATCGATAGTACCCTGGAATCCTCCGGCGGCCCCGCTGCCAACGCGGCGGCCCTCCTCGCCCTATGGGGCATTCAGACCGCTTTTATAGGAACGGTGGGACACGACTCCTATGGGGAGCGGGCGTTGCGGGATCTAGAGGAAGCGGGAGTGGACATTCGAGGAGTTTCCCGAAAAGTCTCCTGCACCACTCCCCTTTCCATTATCCTCGTCAACACTCGGAGTGGTTCCCGAACCATCATCAATCGAAAGGGAGGGGGCATGATTTCCCATGCAGACGCCGAGGGACTCATTTTCACCCAGGAATCCTCGCCCCCCGATCTTCTCTTGTTCGACGGGCATGAACCGGAGGCCTCCCTTGCGGCCCTAACTAAATTTCCCTCGGCTATTTCCATCCTGGATGCGGGATCCCTCCGGAGGGGAACGGAACTGCTGGCTCCCCGGGTCACCTACTGCATCGCCTCCGAGCGTTTTGCCCGGGAAATCCTGGCCCTCCAGGAGGCCCATTCCTCTACCCTTCCGAACCGTGAATCAGCGCATGGGGGCACCGTACACCCGTCCTCTACCCTATCAAGCAGCCAAGCACCGCAGAGGGATACCGCGACCCCCTCTTCCCTTCACAGCCGAATCCCGTACGGACGATTGCTTTCCGCCCTGGCATCCTTCGGTGTATCCCGCCCCATGGTAACCCTTGGGGAAGAGGGCTGCTGTTTTCTGTATCCCGAGTATGGGCCCGAGGGGAGCCGAATCGGGCAAGGGGATAACACGCCAGAGGAAAGCTTTAAACCCCGTGGCGTTCACCTTCCCGCCTATCCGGTAAAGGCAGTGGATACTACAGCCGCGGGGGATATCTTCCATGGAGCGTTTGCCGCGTTCCTCCTTCGGGGAACGCCCCTTCGGGAGTCCTTGCGCCTGGCAACGGTTGCGGCAGGGCTTTCCGTAGAGCGGCTCGGGGGAAAACCGAGTATCCCCCGTTTAGAAGAAGTGCTGAAAAAAGCGGAAACCTGGATACCCACCTGGTATCCTATTCCGATACCTTAAGGAGGAAAGAGCTTATGAAACCCAAGGAATCCATGAAACCCATCGAAAAAATCTGTGTGGCAGGGATCGGAGGCATCGGAGGATACATAGGCTACCACCTGGGGAAGGGCTGGGCTCAGGCCCAACGTGCGGAACGCCAACTATCCTTCCTTGCTCGGGGAGAGCATCTAAAAGCCATACAGGAAAAGGGGCTTACCTTTTTTCCCCCTTCCGGTGAAGAAGGGGTTGTAAAGCCGCACCGGACAACGGACGATCCGGCCTCCCTTCCGGTACAGGACCTGGTGGTTCTCTGCGTGAAGGGGTACCACCTTCAAGAAATCTGCCATCAGATACAGCCCATTGTAGGGGACACTACCGCGATCCTCCCCCTACTCAACGGGATCGATATCTACGAACGCATCCGTTCTGTATTGACCAAAGGGATCGTGCTTCCCGCTTGTATCTATATTTCCTCTACCCGGGAAGGCCCGGGGGTGGTCCGTCAATCGGGCGGGAAGGGCAACATCATTGCGGGGGCGGATCCCCGGTATCCCGGATACGATCCAGTTCCCCTGATACAGACGATGGAGGAAGCGGGAATCCCCTTTGAATGGCAAGAGAATCCCTTTCCTGCCCTATGGAGTAAGTACCTCTTCATCGCCTCCTTTGCCCTCGTGACAGGGATGAGCGGAAAACCCATTGGGGGTGTGTTGGCAGACCCAGACTTAAAGGAACGGCTACGCCGCATCATGGAAGAAGTCCTGGCCCTGGCCAGGATAAAGGGTGTAGAGTTTCCTTCCACTGCGATAGAGGAGGTGCTTGCCCGGGGAGCCGCTTTCCCCTACGACACCAAAACCTCCTACCAGAGGGACCTGGAGGTGCCGGGAAAACCCAACGAGGGGGACCTATTCGGCGGCACCATTTTAAGGATGGGGAAAGAGCTCGGGATTCCTACCCCCTGGACCGAGGACACGGTGAGGAGGATGGAGGGGCAAGCTCCTTGACCATCCCACCCCTCCTGGCTATACTCTCCCTACTCAGCCACAGTGTATCGGGATGTAGCCTAGCGGCTAAGGCGCCTGCTTTGGGAGCAGGAGACCGGGGGTTCAAATCCCTCCATCCCGAATCCGTGCGCCCATAGCTCAACTGGATAGAGCAACTGCCTTCTAAGCAGTAGGTCGGGGGTTCGAGTCCCTCTGGGCGTAGTATTATTTTCGACACTGATCAATTCAACATTGTACGCGTAAGCCATTTCTGCAGCCTCGTCTCCTACCTGCTCGTAGGATACAACATAGGCTTTAAGGTCATCAGGATCGTATAGATCGATCCTTGCCTCTGCCGCTGCCAGGCTCCGGTATTTGATCGTCTGATGGATTCCCACAATAATGTTCTGAGTACCGGCCACCTCAACTTCGGCTACTGTCCGCAGCGGCCTATGATTATAAAAAAGCACGTCTACCGTATCTCCGGTAATAAATTTATGTTCTAGTTCCGCTTTTGCTACTTCACTTAAAGCCAATAACGTCGGATGTTGAGCGATATACAATTTTAAACGCTTGTGAGCTTCAGATTCTCCCGTGGGGCCCGTAGTCCCCACGTGGAGACCCAATCTTTCCAATCGACGGGAATTGGCGACCGAATCTATATTGTCGACCCGTACAACCCGTGAAGGGTACTTCCAAATCCCCACAGGTTCGTCACCCCATCGGAAGTAAGCCTGTCTCTCGTTAGAAATGCCACGGTCGATGATGATACTTACTCTCCAATCCTTATGGCGCTTATGGTCTTTTCCCAATGGATCCGCAAATTCGAGAACCCAGTCACGAATCTGAAGATAATCGCAGATCAGATAATTATCCCTTCGATAGGCATGGCCTTTGGGGATCGCGAACACATAATAATAGAACTCACCTCGATTTATGAGCGGAGGATCATAGCTTCCTTTGAACCATTCCAAGTTTATTTGGACGAACCATCCATCGAAAGGGTGTACTGTCCGAGCGACCTTCCCATTCAGTATAAATTTGCCCGGGTCACTATCTGGAGTTCTTTCATCGATACGAAGATATAGGTTCTGATGGATCAAATCCTGACTTATCAATTCCAAAACAAGCTCTTTCGCTTCGATAACCTTCATGCATAAATTATCATTCGGTTACAAAGTCTTTTCAACAGGAAAAGTACGTTCGATGAATCACCTTGCAGAAAATGTGATATTTTTAAACCCTTGTTAATTGGGTTGGTATTTCTTCGTCATCGTCTTGTTCCGTATCTTTTGTATTTTATCTACCGCTTCTACCAAAACCTCGAGGTATTTCCCCGTGCGGTCTAACTGGTGGTATAGTTGCATCGCAGCGAAGAAAAATACGAACACAGGTAACACAAGACTGATGGATAGCATGATTAAAACTTCTACTCCCATACATTTTTCTCCTAGGGACCATTTTTCTGTCAGAAACTTATCTAACATTCATTAGCGATTTTTTAAAGAAATATGAAAAAGCGATGGGCGCTGTAAGCCACCCCCCTTGCCACCTTCCCCATTATTCGATAGAAAATCCTATGGCTTCCCTGCTTACGCACCCCGCTATCCGCCGTCTCGACTTTATCCGAAGCGGTTCATCCGATACTCCGCAGGTAGATAAAAAGCAAGGCCCTGTGGTGTATTGGATGAGCCGGGAAGGTCGGTTTGTCGACAATCGGGCCTTGGAGCTTGCCATAAGCCTGGGAGTTTCCCAGGATCGAGGAGTGGCGGTGTGCTTCTGCCTCGTCCCTCGATTTCTGGATGCCACCCTCAGGGCTTACGACTTTCTTCTCCGGGGCTTACAGGAAACCGCCGAAGGCCTTGAAAACCGGGGGATTCCCTTTTTCCTCCTACACGGTGAACCAGGAGGGGAAGTACCGCGATTCTTGCAGGAATTGGATGCTCCAGCGCTGGTAGTGGACTTCGATCCCCTCCGCATCAAGAAACGGTGGAAGGAAGAGATTCTTTCGAAAACAACTGTCCCCCTGTACGAGGTGGATGCCCATAACATCGTTCCCTGCTGGGAAACCTCCTCCAAACAGGAGTTCTCCGCCCGTACCATCCGGCCCAAGATCCTCACCAGGCTTGGGTCTTACCTCAAAGAGGAAAGCTGGGTCACGGAGCCGGACTGGCAGAAAGCTTCCCAGCTTTCCCGGGCCGCTGGAATAACCTCCCCTTCCCTGGAATGGAAAGCCATCTTTGCCTTTCTTGAAGTAGACAGAACCGTTCCCCCTGTCGAATGGCTTATACCGGGGTACAACGGAGCGAAGACTGTATTGGAAGAGTTCCTCCGGGAAAAGCTTCCCCGATACGCGGTTGACCAGAACGATCCCAACAAGGATGTCCTTTCCAACCTTTCCCCCTACCTCCACTTCGGACAGATTTCCGCCCGGGAGGTAGCGATGGCGGTGGAACAAAGCGACGCCCCTCGGGAAGCCCGGGAGGCCTTCCTGGAACAGCTTATTATACGCCGGGAACTCTCGGACAATTATTGTCACTACAATCCTCACTACGATTCCTTCGAAGGCTTCCCCCGCTGGGCTCAGGAGAGCTTGAGGGAGCACGAACAGGATACCCGAGCTTATCTCTACACCTATGATCAGTTCGATCGAGCCCAGACCCATGATCCCCTTTGGAACGCGGCCCAGAATCAGCTGGTGAGAAGGGGGAAGCTCCACGGGTACCTCCGGATGTACTGGGCTAAGAAGATCCTGGAGTGGACAGCCTCTCCACGGATGGCCATGGAGTACGCCGTTCGACTGAACGATCGGTACAACCTTGATGGCCGGGACCCCAACGGATATGTGGGATGCGCCTGGTCCATCGGTGGTCTACACGATCGTCCCTGGTTTGAGCGGCCTATTTACGGTAAGGTGCGGTACATGAGTTTCTCGGGGGCAGCACGCAAGTTCGACGTGAAGGCCTTTATAAAACGCTGGGGATAAACAACAGTACCTAAAAAATCGATCCGCTAGGTCAGGTGGGTTAAAATGATTCAAAACAGTGCCGCATTATATTTTAGCATATAGGATATTCTAGGAGTGTGGCGGGTCTCTACTTATTGCAGGGGGAGGTGCTCTGGAACTCGAAATTGTGCCCCCCAGGATCCAGAAAGAAAGGATCGTAAGCTTCGTTCTTCTCGATGGTATCAGCCGCAGAACTGTTCCAACCGGAAAACTGTCCTTCCTGAAGCAAGGTGCCCCGATAATCGACCAGAGTGTTCCCCGCGGTGTAGAACACATTTTGGATAATCGAGTTTTCCGCAATCTGGTCGCTATTCTTCACCCGAAAGGAAACCCCTTTCGGTCCTTCTTTCGGGCCCAACCCGGTTTGGATAACCAGGTTTTTCGCTACTGTATTGTTCCTGACGGGGAAGCTTTCATTATAGTTCGTGATTTCTATTCCCGCCTCGTCGGTATTGTAAAAGATGTTGTTCAAAACTGTATTATCATGGCACACATACTGCTGATCGTAGCCCACATGGGTAATCATGATTCCCTGTGCGGTGCCGTATGATTTGTACGGAGAGTTGCGAAGGGTATCGATAATGTTGTACTTGAACACGTTGTGATTGCCTCCCAGTTGGTTTCGCACCGTAGTGTCCCGAATTATATTATAGAAGAACTCGTTATCCCTACACCGGTTCTCCAATCCCAAGCTGCCAAAGCCCCTGCAGTACCCAACCTCCTTTGCGGTAATCAGGTTCGAATAGATCCGGTTCGAGTTCACCGTGGTAAAGAGATTGGTGGCGCTCAAGTTTATGGCAGTATGTCCCCAGTCGGTTATTTGGTTCTCGTAGATGTCGATGAAATTTGCCCCATTGGAAAGTAGGATTCCATCCTCCGGGTACGGTTTATCGTAGGTGTACCTGAGGCGGTGGCCGGAATCAATCAGACACCATCGAATCACGCAGTGGGAGGATTCCCGGTGGGTATCTCCTCCCCAATTTTTCTCGGAAATCTCGATTCCATGGGTATCCGCATACTTTCCTACCACCAACCCCTCGAGGATCACATTCGAAGACCCGTACACCCCAATGGAAGCGGTTCTTCCCCCCCGAATATCCAGACTCTGGAGAATGACGTGCGACACCCCTGCGATCAGCACTGCGGTATCCTCCAACCCTCCTTGCACGATCGAAGTATAGTAACTGGCTGGATTCGATTCTGCGTACACATAGAGGCGACTGGTGTTATTGTCATAGTACCACCGGTACGTTGAATTCACGGCAGCGATACTAACCGCCCGCATGTATTCGGTGTGGGATAACCATAATCGTTTAGGGGATCGATGGGGATCCGCGTCCGCTGTCATGTGCCAGAGATTAGTTCCCAGGTTCGTCCAACTGGAAGGATTAGAAGAGTGAGGTACTGGTCCCGCTGCCGACAGAACAGGTTTTGTCCCCTCCCCATAGGCACCGAAAGAGATGGGCGCGCCGGAGACCCCGGAGGAAGGAACGATCAGCCGTTCCCCTATCCACTGTTCCCCCCGTTTGAACAGAACACAGGTCCCGGGAAGAAAAGCCTGCTGGTTGACTTTCCCGAGGGTTTTCCACGGTCTAGAGGAGGATAATCCATCATTCGAGTCTGATCCCTGGGTTGCATCCACATAGTAGACAGGTGAACCTCCCTGGGGGTCAAGCTCTTTCCGGCCTCTATACAAATAGGCATAGAAACTCTTGTCAAAATAACAGGGGGGCTGTTCGTTAACACCGGGCACTTCTGGGGGACTTCCTGAACTTTCTCTATGGAGCCAGCAGGCGGTGGACAAACAAAAGAATACCCCTACTAGTAAGGATCCTAATCCTATAAGAAATTGGTGCGATCTTTTACGACGGGGTTTCGGTTCCTCTTGCAACCTAATTCTCCCCTCCAAGAAACCAACAAAGCCGATACAGGATTAGTGTAGAAAGGCGGAAGCAATCTGTCAATAATTGACGCGCAGGTTTTCTCGGTATTCCCCCCTTGGGTTCACAGAACGAACCGGGAGACGACCGCGCCCGCCAACCGCGCCATCGCAACCTTCAACAGGCCGCTGCGTGGCGGAAAGTAGAAAGCGCAACCCGGCTCCAGCCAGCCTTGATCGTGCCAGTAAGCGTGATCATGCGACCCTGGCGGCTCGCGCTGCCAGGCCAACTGCTGTATTTTGAAGGCCAGCAGGGAAACAAACGAGGGATTCATCCCCTGTTGTTCGGTAACGGCGCGAAACAACTTGTCCGCCGCTTTGTCCGCCGCCGGTTGGTAACGCGGCAGTTCCTCTTCCGCGGCCAGGGGGCCCATTTTGAGTCCTCTCTGCCCCACCAGATGATATCCCCAGGTGAGTAAGGCCGCGTTCATGGTGCGCAATGTGTGACCGGTGGGGCCGCCGCCGACAGTGGCGAGGGGATACGCGCATTTGCCCCCCATAGCCGGGCGGTGGCACAGGTAGGCCAGCCGGTCCATCCAGGTCTTGACCAAACCGCTCACGTCATCCACATAGACCGGGCTAGCCAGAAGGAGACCGTTGGCGGCGTCCATTTTAGAGCGAATGAGAGGAATGTCGTCCTCTAGGGGGCAGGCATGTTCCCCCCGGTCGAAACACACGCGGCAGCCCCGGCAGGGGCGGATGTCCAGCTCACCCAGGAAAAGGGTCTCCCATTCCAGCGGTACATTTTGCTGGGCAGCCAGCCTCTGCATCCGCGTCTCGATCATCCGTACGATCCGGGCGGTGTTGCCTTGTTTGCGGTAACTGCCGATCAGAGCGAGAATTTTCATTGTCAGAACGCCTCTTCTGTGCTTTGGAGGTACAGGTTTTCGTCTATTGCCTTGCCATCCAAGCCGTTCGTCGGGGTGTTGCCCCGCGGCACCTCGATGAAGTCATGCACAATCCCACCAATGCCGAACATAATGCCTACAACAGTCACGATGATTATAGTTCTACTGTTCAATTTCTACTCCATTGTGGATTTGTTGTTCAAGTAATAAGTCATTTCATCCAGCCTTCCCGTCGCGGAGTTTTCTCAAGTTTATTCATAGCCGCGCCGGGCAGAATTGAAGGAGGCAGGGATAATCCGCGTCCTGGAATCGTCGGGATTTGACAACCAACATAAATGCTCTCTTAATGCTCCTTCCCAATAATATGCCTGGCGACATACCACGCTGTGATCATCGCCGTCGGCACGCCGCCGGGGTTAAAGACGTAGTGGCCGACAGCGTACAAGTTCTTGAGCGGCAGGTCTTTGGCAAAGTTGAAGCGCGGCGCATACTGCGGATTCCAGTTCCACCCGGCGGTGCCGCCCTGCCAGTTGCGGGTATACCGCTCGTAGGTCAGCGGCGAGGCGGCCTCCTGCACCTCGATGTGCGCTCGCAAACCGGGGATAAGTTCTTCGGCGCGGGCGATAATTTCGCCGGCAACGGCGTCCTTGCAGGCGCGGTAGGCGGCGCGGTCGCCTTTGAACGCTTCCCAATCCCGGTAGGGAGCAATCCGTCCGGCGAACAGCGCGTGCTTGCCGGGTGGGGCGACGCCCGGATCGTCACGGCTGAGAAGCGCCAATCGGATAAACCTCCCGTCAGCGCAGGTGAAGCTGACGTGGCTGGCACGGAAGCGTTCGAAGGCGCGGTCAAGTTCGGGGCTACCGCGCAAGCCCAGGTAGACGGCAAAAATCGCTTCCGAAGGCTGAGCGCGCTCGAATTTGGCAATCAACGCCGGGGAAAGATGCTCCCGGCCGATCAAATCATAGCAGGTGTGGCGCAAATCGGCGGCGGAGACCACCCAGCCTGCGGGAATCTCGCTCCCGTCAGCCAGCGTCACGCCGACTGCCCGGCCATCTTTCACGCGGATGCGCGCGACCCCTTTCCCCAGATGCACCTGCCCGCCGTGTTCGCGGATGAAACGCACCAGGAGATCGGCCAACGTCTGCATCCCGCCTTCTGGCGCCCAGGTGTCGTAGAAATAGGCGGCCCACATGCCGAGTGTGTTCTGGCCGGACATCACCGGATAGCCGAGCTGATCGAGCAATTGGCGCAGCAGAGCATCTCGGAAATAGCGCGCGTGCAGGCTGCGGTTGGTCTGCCCGCGCCCCACCCACCCGGCCCACGGAAAGAGCGGCTGGCGGATCAGGAGGGGGATCATGGTCCGCAGCACGCCGCGCCCAAACATCAGGCCGCTTTCGAGCATCTCCTTGAACCCATCGCTGCCCACCTGCACCCAGCGAAAGTAACGCTCCAGGCTGAGACGCTCGGCGGGGAACCGTTCGGCCAGGTCGCGGGCAACCTGGCGCGGGTCGTGCAGGGGAATGTCGTGCGCGCCCCAACTGATCTGGTGCGCTGCGGGTAAAAAGCGGCATTCCGACTCCAGTCCAAGTTCCTGGAGAATGGGAAAGACGACACCGTTGGAGCCGAAGGAAGTAGGCCCGGCGGGAAAGGTAAAGCCATTGCGCACAAAGGAGGAAATATAACCGCCCGGCAGGGTGTGTTGCTCGTACACAGTCACGTCCAGCCCGGCGCGCGCAAGGTAGGCGGCGGTGGTCAAGCCGGCCATGCCGGCGCCGATTATGGCTACGGAATCTTTACCCAAGTGGTCTGCTGCCATATCACTCCTCTTGGTCAAACAGCTAATCCACTACTGTGCGGCGGTTAACTGCCGCCGCATCCAAGCGCTTGCGGTCGGCGGCGACAGAAAAGCCATCCGAGTTCGGGAAGACGCTGCTCGAGCTACGACCGGCGTTCGGCTTCGGTTCGATCTGCGTTGTTGATCAGCGGGACGGCGATAAAGGGCAGGAAAAGCCCAGGAAAAGCAGTGCCGCCAGCGTGATGCCATATAATACACAAAAGACCGACGAGGTTGATATTGGATAGGCACTGTTCAGCTCCTGATTTTATCTTTCTGGATCGTCTTGTTTCTATCTTTTGCCATCATCGCCCCTAGCCAATCCAGGCCGATGCCAACCAGCTTTTTGAACGGCCCCAACCGCACCGGATAATAGTAATCCGACTCAAACCACCCCCGCTCGGTGAAATAGGTATAGTCGCGGTAACGTTCATCAAGACTTTGCTTCATAATCGTGCGCGACATCCTGAACGCCATCAGCTTGAACAAAGTGGGGGCCGGTAAAGCCGATTTCGCCAGTTGCGCGTAAAAGCGGCGGCTGTGCAGTTCAAGCGTCTGGTCCATCTTGCGCTGTTCGCTGGCCGAGACCGGTTCCAACGAAGTGAGGCAGCTCCCTTTGACGGTGTTAAAGCCCAACCCGCCGCCGACGAAATCCAGGTACTTGACGATGCTCCCGCCTCCATAGATGCCCTGCACGACAATGCTGGTCCATGTCTTGCCAAAGAAGCGCGGGCGGTGAAACACAAAACCGAGCCGGTCCAGAAAGATCTTCATCCACGCCGAGACCTGAAAGGAATAGTTTGGGGTGGCAAAGACTACGCCATCGGAGCGTATCATCTTTTCGATCAACAGGCTCACGTCGTCTTGGAGCGGACAGAACGATTCGCCCTTCTCAAAGCACGCCTTGCACCCCCGACACAGTTCCAGGCGGCAATCCCTCAAGACGACGATTTCCGACTCGACCGGGCCAAGGGATTGGAGATTAGCCAAAAATTGCTCTGTGGCGCGATAGGTCGCTTTTTTACGCGCGCTGCCCACAAAAGCGATGACTTGCAATGTATGCCTCCTCTATAGATACAACGGCACCACCATGTCTCCTGGGTACGTCTTGGTGACCCTGGCGATCAGTTAGGGTGTTTTTGGAGTCATAGCTGAGCCTGCAGAGGGATTTGCTACCCTCGCATCGCCGACGCACTCTAAACTTTTATCGCAGGAATACGGTACTGCGACATTTTTTTTCATTCCCCCCTTTCCAACCAGTGTATTCACCAACGACTGAAATGTTGCGTTTTTTTAGTCATGGTTATGCTAAGAGCCCATTTCTTCCTGATAGGGTTTGCGCAGCAACTGTTTCTGCATTCCCCAGCGACTTGCTTGTTGCCTCCAGATTATCCCTCCAAATCTACGGTACAGCCAGGCAGGAATAAAGGGCTTCGTGATGAGTTTTTGCGCCTCCCTCGGGATCGGATATCCCTGAGCAAGGGCGGTAGCAGCGAGGCTAAGCGCCTTTCTAAGGGGAATGCCTCGTCCGCCCAGTTCCTGTAGCGGCCTTCCATGGACCAATCCTTCCCCCGCCCCCAACGCAATGCTACCCTGCCAGGTGAAACCCATTTGCGTGGCGAACTCAGCGCAGACTGCAAGGGCATTAGCGTTGTGATGGGCTTCAGGAAAACCACAGTTAGCAAGAGCGACAAATCCGGCGGGATTTACTGGGTACGCGGCGCTTTGTCCCTGGAGGGCAGAACGATGTGAGGCAATATATTCCAGGAACTGAATGTTTGGTGCGGGTAGTGAGTCCACATATAGGGGGAAGGAAAGTATCACCAAATCAGTGGAATTAATTCGGCTGAGCAATCCCTGCATCTTTTCCTGGTTGTTGAGCAGAGGATACAGACAGAGGATCTCGGTGTGGATGCCATGTACCTCGAGCTGCTCGATAATGTATTTACCTATTGCGTAGGAGGTGCTTTTCTCCCCGCGGGGACTGCCCACCAGTAGAAGGGTATTGCGTGGAGGCGAACTCGGGTGTGTTTGTTGAACGATCAATTCAGGTTGAGAAACGACTGTGCGGCGAGCGATCGCTTCGAGAGCAGTTTCTATGTGAGTGGTAAGCACTGCTTCGGAGGGATCACCGGTTACAATTTCGCAATGGGAGGCAGGGGCATAAAAATTCAGGCTGTTGCGCCAAACCAGATGACGAAAAATGCTCTCCGCTGCCGGGTGAGGTTTGGGTTGCCAACCTATAACCATAAAATCGGCATATCGGGGATAGCGCTTGTCATGGTGGGTTTCTCCGTGAAGAGTTGCGAAAAAGGGTGAAATGTTTTGAATCTGATGATCAATGGCTTTTTTGAGGGTGGCACTGTACCCGCCAAAAGTGATCGGAGTCAGGTAAATTACCAGGTCAGCCGTTGCAGTGGATGAGGCAATTTTACGGTTATCGTCTACCATCATGCATTGCCCGGGGCTGCGCACCCAGCAGAAAAAATCCCCGGCGCAGTAGCCAATTCTGTTCTGCCGGAGTGTGAAGGTCTCAATCTGGTGATTTTGTGCCGTCAGTTCGGCAATCAGTATAGGCAGAATACGCTGAGTGAGCACATTTTGATGGGCAGAGCCCTCTAGAATCACAGTTTTCTTAAGCATCCTCTCCCCAACTTTTTACTGGAAGGCTCGCCCTCCGTTAAACAACACACACCCGCGGGTCCTTTTCCGGACACTCTTCCCAATCGTACCACAGGTACTTGTTTGTATCAAGTTTGGGGATATCGCCTGCCTAACGTGTTGAGCTTCCTGAAGTGATGCGCCTGAAGGGCTGGGGCTTCATAGCCGGCTGCCGTTGCCCCATCGGCCAGCACTCGGAGCAGGGCGGACTTGTCCACTTCGGCAATTGTGAAGTCATCCCGCCAGGGAAAAGTCGCCACGATATCGAACCCGTAATTGGGCATTTCAGGCATTTTTACGCCCAAAATGCGCCAGCCACAGCGCTACTATCGGCATCACCAGCAGCGGCAGGTGCATCACCCCCAGCCACATCCTCTCCAGTGCGACCCAGTGGCTCAGGTTGAACAGCCCGTAGAGCAGCCCGTTAAACGCCGTCACCCGGATAGCGAAGCCATCCACCTGCGGCCATGCCAGGATGAGCAGGAAGAGAAAGACCGGCGTAAGGAAGCAATAGGCCAGGCCGTAGTCGGGCGAAGCGAGCAGGAGAAGGGGGTTAAAGTTGGGAGTGGCGGTCGTCCCTTCGACGGTGAGGGGCGACCAGAAGACCAGCAGTGCAAAGGGGAACAACAGCCAGCGCCATTTCGGCACATCCCGGAACGAAAGCCGCAGGCGGTCCTTCCATGCTACCCATAACCATAGCAATGCCAGCAGAATCTCTGCCACCATCGCGCCGGTGTGAACGGCAAAGCCATAGGCTGGCGTTTGGGCGCGGGTTTGCACAAAGGCGATGACCAGATAGTTCAGGCCAAAGTAGGCGGCAGCGGCGCGTCCGCCCACCTGTGGATTCCAGAGAGCCAGGGCAATTACCGCCAGGGTAGCGACGTGAAACAGCCAACCCCAACCCGCGTAGGGTTGGGTGGCGCGGCTGATGATTTCAAAAATGACCTGCTGTGTTTCCCGAGGTTCGTAGGGCCGTTCAGTAACCAGCGGAAAGAAGGCGATGAAAATTAGTAAAAAATAAGCAAGTGGATAAAACCATTTGCGGGTAGTGAAGTTTTTCATGGATCGCCGCTCCTCCAAAATTCTATATCCATAACCGCCCCTTGCGCGTCGCTCCCCTTCAGGTGGCAGGGGCGATCCATAGGCTGTCAATCATCTGCTCTTCTGCTTCTGAACCGCCGTACATCCTGCTTGCAGATGCGCCGCACCGCGTTACGCCCCGAGATGGCCGCCGTTGAGATGCCGATCATAGCCTCGGCCCACTGGCCGGCCATGTGAAAATTCGTCAGGCCGGGCAGGGTGCGGGTGAATCCCTTGAGCATGGCACCCATTCCGCCACCCGGCACGCCCCACGCCTGCAAGCCGTGATAGTTGCCGGTGTAGCGCTCGATGGTCAGCGGCGTGGAGACATCAACGACTTCGATCTGCTGTCGCAGGCCGGAAAAGCGCGAATCCAGTACGTCAATCACTGTTTCGGCGACGCGCGCTTTTTCCTCTTCGTAGCGTGCGCGGTTAGCCGACAGAGCCTTCCACTGCGAATAGGTTGTCTTTAGCAGCACCTTGATCGGCGTTTTACCCGGTGGAGCGAGATATGGGTCCCAGTTGTAGACTTCTACGCTCAACCGCCCATGCGGGCGGCCTAGGAGCACAACCGGCTGTTCCAGAAAGAGCGTCAGTGCGTGGGGTTCCTCCTGCATGTTCCTCGCCACACCCAGCGCCACGCACAAGTTCATTTCGTTGCCGTCGGGCGCGGCGTCGTAATAGGCGCGGATGCGGGCATCAGCGTACCGACCATCCAACATCCCATAGATCGTCGTATACCCATCGGAGGCAGAAACCACCACATCGGAGCGATGTTCCGTCCCGTCACGCAGACGCACGCCCACAGCGCGGTCGTTTTCCACCAGGATTTTTTCCACCGGCGATCGATAATGGATCTCGCCACCCAACGATTCGCATCGTGCGGCGATGGTGCGGGCAAACGCCAGGGACCCTCCCGACGGCCATCCCAGGATGCGGTTGTGACAGCCGGCCAAAAAGCTGAGATGGATCAGCATCGGGATGCCGGGAAAGTCATACTGGAGGGTGGGAAACGCCTGGCGCATCAGGGGGTTCTGGAAGCGCTCCGCAAACTGTTCCAGCGTCACCTTGCCCCACTTGGGCAGGAGCGGCATCTGGGGTAGCGCTTTTAGCAACTGCCATGGCGAGGCCATCGGTAGGCCGAGCAGATCAATCGATAGAAACCTGCGCGCAGCATGGATATACTCGTCGACAAGCCGCGAGTCCTCGGGTGCTAACTCCTTTAGGTGCGCTTCTAATCGGTCGAGGTCTGTGTGGGCTACAAACTGCTGACCGTCGGCCAACTCGACCTGTACCAGCTTGTCGTAAAAGTGCATGGTGTGACGTTCAAAAATCCCCAAATCCTGCCACAGCGGGTAGAGGGTCGAGCGCGGCCCAGCGCCCGCCAGGTGATGGATACAGCCGTCAAAAGTGTAACCCTTGCGCTTCCAGGCGGTGCAATAACCGCCGGGTTTGTCATGCTGCTCGAAAATCCGCGCGTGATAGCCGTTCAGTCGCGCGTAGCACCCGGCTGCAAGACCCGCTATGCCCGCGCCGATAATGATGACGGTGCATTCAGACAGATTATTTCTCCTTTAGCCTGCCGATGGTAATCAAATACCAGTATACTCTCAGGGATCGATAGAGTCAAAAGGGTCAGCCTATAGCCTTTAGGTTCGAAAGCTGGAAAGTTCCCATTATCGCATCATGAGCTGTCCATCGCCTCGGGATGACTGAAAAGTATAAATCTGGAAACAAATATTTCACTTTAGGAAAGAGGAAGGTTTTCTTCCAGTATAGGATTTGAACAAATTCGAAAAATAATACACATTATCAAATCCAAGTTCAAATGCGGTTTCACTGACATTGTATAGCCCAGAGGAAAGAAGCTCTATTGCTTTGTCAATTTTTCTCCGCAATCTATATCGATGTGGTGAGACACCCATAGCTTGTTTGAATAGATGTCGGAACCTCGATTCACTCAGTCCTACTTTGTTTGCAATCTTTTCTAGAGAAACGGCCTCCGTCCCCGTTTTCTCCAAAGCCTCTAGGGCTATTTGAATTCTTGAATAATGAGGCATGGAATATTTCAGTTTATGAATCGTTGCTCTATGGATCAGTAAACCTAATAGTTCCATAAGTATTCCATTACAAACAATAGAATAGCCTTTAAATTTACTATTCCAAGCGATCACTAAATCTCGAAATCGAACGCCGATCTCCTTCGTAGAGCTCAAGGGATTTTCCCCTAACAGGGAGCGCAGTTCCTCTGGATCGATTCCTCTCTCTTTAGATAATTGAAATACAGTGGAGCAGAAGGTCCATGGTTGTAATGGGTCGCTTACAATAGAGCGAGATTCGCCAGGCAGGAAATAGGCAACTTGATTAGGGCCAACACGTAACCTTCCATTTGCTAATATGTATTCCGCATACCCTTCGAAACAATATACAAGGACACAACTTTCTTTATGCTGAATGTCTTTAAGAAACCAGTTGGCGGTGGTTTTTCGTAAAACAATATGAGAGATTTTTTCAATGAAAAGATAAGGCTCTTTTTCTTTTAAAAGAGTGAGCTGATCAAGAAAGATAGCCATTTTCTATAAATTATTAGCCGTTTTCTCTATTCCTGTCAAGCTTACGATGTAGTAAAAAAATAGGAAACGCTCTTTTCCAGCAAAGGACACATTATGGAGAAAGCTTTCGATTTGATAAATGAGAATTTTCTTTTGGAAAACTCTGTCGCAAAGGATTTATTCCATGGAATCGTAAAATCACTCCCTTTGATAGACTACCATTGTCACATAGATCCTTTGTCTCTACAGAATGACTACAGGTTTTCCGATATAGCGGAATTATGGGTTTTAAACGATCCCTATAAACACCGTGCAATGCGAATTAACGGAATACCTGAACAAGAAATAACTGGAATAGCGGATCGTAAAACCAAGTTCCAAAGATGGATAGAGACCTTAGACAAATGCATAGGGAACCCGTTGTTTCACTGGTCGTATCTCGAGTTGAAACGGTTTTTCGACTGGAAAACTTGTGTTTCTCCAGAAGAATGGGAGGTTCTATGGGATCATCTGAATTCCAGGGTTGACGCATCGACCACAGGCTCCCTGTTAGCTCCATTAAAAGTCGAACAAATCGTTACATCCGACACCTTAGGGGCGAATCTTGAAGTTCATAAGAGGGTGAATGAAAAGAACTTAGGCGCCTACAGGATTCGTCCCTCTTTACGTGGGGATGAGATCCTGGATATAGAGCAACGAGGGTTTATAAATTTCTTGCATAATCTCCAACAATGGTATAGGCATGAAATTAAGGATCTTTCGAGCTATTTTCAGGCTATCACTAACAGGCTGGAAGAGTTCCATGCTTCAGGATGCAGAATTGCCGATCACAGCTTGGATAGTTTTACTTTCCTAGCTGTGGAAGAGGCAGAAGCTGAAAGGCTATTTCTATCGGTATTAAAAGGTATTCAGCTCTCCGAACAGGAAACCATTGCACTAAAATCCTTTCTTTTATTGAAAGCTGTCCAGCTCTACAGTGAAAAAGATTGGATTTTATCACTTCATTTAGGCGCTCAGCGGTTCACAAGTCAACGGCTAAGAAACCTTGTCGGGCCTGCAGGTGGATATGCCTGCATAAATAACAGTATTTCTGTACCATCTTTGGTTCGTTTCCTAGATTTTTTGGAACGAAGAGGGAATCTACCTCGGACTATTCTTTTTCCTCTCAATCCCTCGGATTATCCTGTAATTGCGACTATTACAGGATCTTTCAGTGAGGATAGGATTCCCGGTAAAATACAATTTGGTCCTGCCTGGTGGTATAACGATCACAAGTGGGGAATTCAACTTCACTTGAACACCCTATCCAGTTACAGTCTCCTGGAACATTTTATCGGGATGACTACGGATTCCAGGAGCATTCTATCCCTAACACGTCATGAATATTTTAGAAGAATATTCTGTTCGTTTCTCGGAAGACTTGTTGAAACCGGTGAGGCGCCCAGGAATGATACTGTGTTGGAAAGGATAGCCCGTTCAGTTTGTTATGAAAATGCAAAAAATTGGCTTAATTAGGAGATAGTTAAGATGCAACAAGAAAAAGGAAATTTCAAGGGAAAGACCTATATTGTCACGGGTGCGGGGGGAGCTTTATGCTCGGCGATGTCCCTCCACCTTGCACAACTAGGTGGGAATATCGTTCTTATCGGTAGAACAGAATCCAAGCTGATTCCCGTTTCGGAACAAATAAAAAACCTAGGTGGTAAAGTGCTCACTTGCACAGCGGATGTAACATCCGAGAAGGATTTGTACAGAGCTAAGGAGGACATTTTATCTAAGTTTGGAGGCATTGATGCACTTATCAATGGTGCCGGAGGGAATCAAGCCGAGGCAGTTACTACATTAACAGAATATTCTCCACTAGAATTGGAGGGTAATACGGAGATACGTGGATTTTTTAATTTGAACATGCAAATTTTTAATTCTGTGTTAGTAACAAACACTATGGGGACTGTGCTTCCTTGTTTTATTTTTGGCAAGGCGATTGCAGCAAAAGGTGGCGGCAATATCATAAATATTGCATCTATGAATAGTTATAGACCATTGTCTCGAGTACCTGCATATGCCATGGCAAAAGCAGGTATCGTCAATTTTACCCAATGGTTGGCTGCGTATCTATCTCCGGCTAATATCCGTGTAAATGCAATCGCACCCGGGTTCTTTCCTAATGAACGCAGCCGAGCTATTCTCTATAATCCAGATGGTAGCTATAGTCGCAGGGGGGAGAATGTGATAGCCCATACTCCTATGCGGAGGTTCGGAGAACCCAAAGAACTTTTAGGAGCTTTGGAATGGCTTCTGGATGACGAGAAAGCCTCGTATGTTACAGGGATCACAATTCCTATTGATGGTGGATTTCTCAGTTCCAGTGGAGTATAAGGTGGGGTAAACCGGTAGATTATCCTGGTTTTCTCAGATATACTATACTATATAAATTGTCTATGGAAAATATGAAATCTGTCCCTGCAATTGAAAAAGCTATTGCCATACTAGACTACCTTGAAGACAAGTATGAAGGTGCCACCCTTTCAGAAATCTCTACCAGTCTCGGTCTTGCGAAAAGTACCACCCATGGAATACTGAAGACCCTAACGAAGTTCAACCTGCTTACCCTGAAAGGAAATGACTCCCGGTTTGTTCTGGGGCCCAAGTTTTTAAGCTATGCATTTTCAGCGGAAAAAAGCCTGGATATCATACAGGTTGCCTATCCCTACATGGTTGAACTACGGGACCAAATCAATGAAACAGTAAAAATCAGCGTAAAGAACAAGAACCTTGCGGTAGTTATTTCTAAAATAGAAGCTCAAAAGGAATACCATGCCACTTCACGAATTGGAGCCCAATTCCCTCTTCATGCCGGTGCGGCGGGCAAGGTATTGCTCGCCTACTCTCCGACGTCGGAAATCGAACACTACCTGGAATCAAACCTTGAAAAATACACGGATTACACGATCGTGGACCCGGCGCTGTTGAGAAAAGAATTACAGGAGGTGGTGAAAAAAGGGTTTGCAGAGGATCGGGGGGAGAGATTCCCTAACGTCCGAGCCCTTGCATGTCCCCTTTTCGATTATAAAAAAGAAGTGGTAGCTGCTATCAGTGTTCCCTATCTCGCAACACCGGATGAAGAAGCAGAAAAACAACGGGTACTTACATCTTTAATTGAATTCGCCCAAAAAATATCTGAGGCGCTAGGTTACCGATATTGAAGATAGAACCTTAACGATACGGCACCCCCATTCCCTGTAATACTCCTTTTATATAGCCGACATCGTACAGCATCCCTTTGGTTTCATAGCCAGAACTCATGGCACCCTTAGAGGGATCGAAGTCTTTTTCCCCTTCCATGGCTGGTGCATGGTCCGACCGGATAGGTCCGTTGAAACCCGCCTCGTGATAGATGCGAAACAGTTTCGGGTAATCGATGGATCCTTCATCTGGAAATGTTTCCTGAAAACCAAATCGGTCACCGACTGTATTCCGGGCATGAATGAAAAATACCTTGTTCATCCCGATGAGTTCCGCCGCTGCCGCTCCCACATCCTTTACATCTTCCATCAATGAAAAGGTAGCTTGGCAAAAGGTTACACCGTTATGGGAAGAATGCACCAGATTGAACACCCGTTTATAGGCAGCGAGGGTTGTGATGATACGGCTAACCCCCCGTATAGGCGAAAGGGGTGGATCGTCGGGATGGAGGGCCATCAATACACCATACTTTTCCGCAACCGGCAATACCGCCTTGAGGAAGTACTCCAAATTAGCCCAGAGCCGATCTTCTCTTACTACCCCTATTTCCGTTAAGGGAGCTTCCGCTATACAGGGAAACTCAAACTTCGTGCACAAGGCTCCCCCCCGGCCGGAGGCGGCAGTGGAGGTACGGAGCCATCCGAAAACAGCCATAAAATTGTAGCAAAGTAACCGTATGCCGAGCCTCCCCATGTTTTCAACCATTCTACAATACCGTTCAATGTCTTCGTCCCGCCCCGACAAGCCGAGCTTGATCCGGTTCATATCGAATTGGTCTCCTTCCAGCCCGATCAATTCGATTCCGGAGTCTTTGAAACGCATCTTGAAATAGAGCAAACTGTCGAACTCATAGGGAGGTTTCATGTTAGTTAGGGAGGGAGCGAGTTTACACACTGCACGAGTGACTCCCAGTTGTTTGGCGAGTTGCCATTTCTCGCATGGGTAGGGGGGTAGCATGAGAGCAAGATCGATCATACGACCTCCCCCATACCGAGGATATGAGCCATCAAGCCCATTGCCATGGGTGAAATCACTCGGTAACCACACCGTTGTAATTGTTCCCCACCTTTATTACTCTGGGATGCACCGCATAGCATTCCATCAGGGGTGAGGTAGGAAGTCAATCTTTCATAGGTCCTGCATATAATTTGAAAATAAGCGGAATTCAACAATCCAGAATTGATTCCCAGAAAAAGCGCCACCGCGATGCCGGCGTTACCAGAAGTCTCAGTTCCAGTTTCCTCTTCCCCTAAGAACACAGGACATAGCCCATTACTCAAACTATTCGAAGCGATTTCTGCAACATTTCTCAGTTCCTGAATCAATTCTTGCAGATAGCTAATACCTGCTTTTTTGAATGCTCCCATGACCTGGACAAGTCCCATCATGTACCATACAAATGCCCTACCCCAGTTCTTAAAGCTTCTGCCTTTCTCGCTGCATCTTAGATATAAATCGTTCCCGCAACGTAACATCTGCTTTCGGATCAATAACTCCTGGATTGCCCTTTCTGCCAATAAAGGATCGTTCTGTAATACGGAGACTACAGCAAGGGGATAGGCAATCGTATAGGCCCCTTCGGCGGAGATAAAATCAGAATCGGAAATGACCCCCTTCGATTTAAAAGTTTCAATAAATTGGATAAATAAAGGTAAAACTTCTTTCCCGATTCCTGTGTTGGTTATGATAGCAAAGGGGAGGCATGCTTCTATCCCATAAATAGTATCGTCACAGACTCTGCTTCGGGGATCCTCATAGATAAGACGCTCTTGACGAATATATGTTCCTATATGAGAACGAATTGTATTCAGGGGTTGCGCGTTTCCACCTTCATATAACGTGTACAGTCCATCGAGCACGCGTCCTTCCATCCAACCAAAAGGTTGTAAACTGGATAGAGAGAATAATCTGTTTTTGAATTCGACTGTGGCATCAGCGTAATCTTGCTCAAATAAAATACGAATCGAAAAAATACTGTCTTTCTTTTCTGAAAAAAATACTGTATTTTCAAATCCCTCTGTCTGTACCAAGTACAAACCGGAAGAAAGAATTCGTTGAGCGACATCTTGAGTAAGTTTTAGATCGAAGGGTTGAAGAGGATAAGAGATACGAATTCGAGCAAGTCCCTTTATTTTTCCCCTGGATGGACAGTTTTGATTACTAAAGAATATTTTTACGGGAGTACCATCTGAAGGGATTGTGAGATAATCAAGACCAAAAGGCACCCTTTTCCCCTCAGGCAAAGGTATAGGTTTCTGGATGATTTGTTTTATGTAGCACATAACCTTATAGCCATTCCCCTACCGTGCATTCATGTAGAGACATCCTATTCAGTTTATAGGGGCCTTCGAAGCCCTCTACAGTGTGGATGCGGCTCACCAACGCGATGGACAAGGGATAGAACCATGATCCCAGCATGATTTTAGATCGCCTGGGGTCCTCATCCCTCAATTCTTCTGTCGGTGTATCCTTCCCTTCTTCCCAGACAAAGTGGGGTCTGGATACCCATTGCTCGGGCCTCGAATCCCTGCGATGGATCAGGAAACCAATGCCATCGGGTGAAAGATGCATGAGGGCATGCTGCAAATACCGTTGTGCTGCTTTTTCTATGTCCTCTTTACGGTAGTCTGTGAGCTGGTACAGGTTATACAGCATGTATGCCCCATCGAAATCAGGGCAGTCGGATCCGCAAGGCCAAAAACTGCCATCGGGTAATTGAGATGCAAGGGTGGAGTCCACGCTTCTTTCAACGAAGCGGTATTCCCAACCTTCCGCAAAGTAGATGGGAAGAATATGAATAGTACCGAACATGCCGTTCAGAAGGGATGCTCCATACTGAGTTCCCCAGTAGCCGGTTTTTTCATCCAGCAATTCTTCCAGAGCCGGATACATCCCCTCTTCCAAAAGCTCATCGATGTAGGATACTTCATACCAATCCCGCAACGCCAGTAAGGCAGTAGCAAGGGCTAAAACTTGGTTTCCCGATGTCCAAGAATTGCTCCAATCGTAATGTTTCACGTAGTTGTACAAAACTTTCTTTTCCAGTAGTGGCGCAAGAAAGGAGAAATCCCTTTCTGGTTTCCTTCCGAGGATACGCAAAGCCCAGATCATTCCCCGGGTGAAATGCCAGATTGGCTCCAGTTCTTTTATAGTGCGGTTTCGTTTTTTATCCGCCTCCTTATTCGAAAAATAACCCTGCTCGCATTGCTTGCTATTTATAAGGGTAGCCCATGTGTCAATATCTTCCGTGGAAAAATCATTGAGGCAGTTGAACATATCCAAGATATGGGCGGCATGATATGAACCGTACAGGCTTGGATGTGCTTCTGTGGGGTCTTTCCGGTACACGCCTGGCTGATCACCGATTTTCATAGCTTTTACAAAGTTGACCGCAGCAGATTTCACTCTAAGAAAACCGTCCGATTCGGCATACATGACATTATCCTTTGAAATATTCGAAACTGTCGAACATGATATCATGGAAAACTATACGTGAGTCCCGGGTAAGTACGAACTCGATCACTTCCGCGATATCCTCGGCCTTCATGAATTTTGTACGTTTTTCTTTCGGGATCCGCCCCTCGAAGAAGGTGGTATCGGTAGGCCCCGGGTTGATAGTGGTGATCCGGATGTTTTTTCCTTTCAGCTGCTCCGCTAACCCCTGAGCAAATACGTTCACCGCTGCTTTTGCCGCACAGTAGTGGGGGGTGGAGGGGTTCGGCCTTTTAGAAGCCATGGAACCAACGTTCACAATCAATGCACCCTTTTCCTCGTCCACATGGGGGAGAAAATGTTTTATAGAAAAAAACATCCCTTTCACATTTACATCCATGACCTGGTCGTACGCTTCTTCGGCAAGTTCGGTTATCTTCGCGGTCACCGAAAGCCCCGCGAAATTGAGAAGCATATCTAACTTCCCGAACCGATCGGCCGCATCTTCCATAAAAGATTGTACTTGCTCTTCTCTAGTTACATTCACTACATGGGAGTATACTGTTGCCCCCTTATCGGTTAACCGACGGGATAGTTCCTCTAATTTTGGGGAATGAAGGGAACAAATCGCCAGGTTCACCCTAGGCCGTGCGATCTGTAAAGCGGTAGCGATTCCCATCCCGCCGGTAGCACCTGTTAGTACAATCGATACGTTTTCAAGGCTCCTCATACCTACCCCCTCTCACTATCTACCTTGAGCTAATAAATCCGGAAGAAATGTAACGATAGCAGGTATATAGGTAATTACCATCAGCACCAGGAACATCACGAAATAGAATGGAATCATTGCACGGGTTAATCTTCCTACTTTAATTCCCGAAATAGCACTGCCTATGAATAGAACTCCTCCCACAGGGGGGGTCAGGAGCCCCATCCCTAGGTTCAGGATCATGACAACACCGAAATGCACAAGACTGACTCCAAGGCTCTCCAGTACGGGGACGATGATAGGGGTGAGAATCAAGATAATGGAACTCATGCTCATCACCATCCCAAGAAGCAAGAGAAGGATGTTCAATAGAAAAAGAAGTACGTATTTATTCGAGGTCAGGGACAACAAAAAGCTTGCCATAAGCTTTGGTATTCCTAGGTAGGAAATAACCCATCCAAAAGGATACGCAACCGCTATAAGGACCATGATGAGAGAAAGTGTTTTGATAGCCCGGGAAGCTACTCTGGGGAATTCTCGTAATGTGATCCCTTTATAGATGAATACCGATACGATGAACGCCCACAGCGCAGCTATGGCAGCCGATTCTGTTGCGGTCATCACTCCTCCTACCACACCCACCACAATGATAACGATAGTCATCAACCCCCAGAGGCCGTAATAGGTCGACACAACCGCATTTTTGAGATTGAAGCGTTCACTCACCGGGTACTTTTTCCACCGGGCCACGAAATAACTGTAGATCATAAGAGCCAGTCCAAGGAATACCCCAGGGATAAATCCTCCCATAAACAGCGAACCAATCGAGACACTGCCGGCGGTTACAGCATAGATCACCATGTTGTGGCTTGGAGGAATGAGCATTCCTTGCACCGAGCTGGCCATGGTAAGACAGGTTGAAAACTCCTTATCATACCCTTGATCTGTCATCATTTGAATTTCAATGGGGCCAAGGGAAGCGGTATCTGCCACTGCGGATCCTGAGATGCCCCCGAAAAACATCGAAGCCACCACATTCACCATAGCAGCACCCCCATGCATCCAACCTACCAGGGCATTGGCCATTGTGATGAGCCGTTGTGAAATTCCACCAGCGCTCATCAACTCCCCTGCAAGGATGAAGAACGGCACCGCCATGAAGGTGAACACTTTTGTCCCCGAGACCATCCCCTGAAACACGACGCCTAAAGGAAGGCCTAAATAGAGCATGGTAACAACCGTCGATATACCCATGGCGAAGGCTACTCCCACCCGCAATACCATCAAAATTGCAAAGGAGAATACCAGGATCAGGATAGCTAAGGTTTCAGTTGCCATGTGTGTTCTCTCTTATTTTTTCAATGATAAAAATTATATGTGCAAGAGCACTGAAAAATCCTGATACAGGAATAGATAGGAATAACCAGCCTTCCGATATCTGAAAACCGGACATGCGTGTGCGGGCAGTCAACAGAACTAAGTGATACCCATACACTATCATATAAATGGAAAACCCAAGGGCCATAAAAGCTGCAAAATATTGAAAATATATAAGTTTCTCCTTGGATACCAGGGCATCCATGATTTCCATCTTGATATGGGAATCATCTCTAATGGATAAGGAGATACTTAGAAGGGAAAACCATACCATGCAAAACAGGGAGAATTCCTCGGTAGGGCGGGGCACGTAGCTGAACAGATACCGTCCGAACACCATTACGACGATGGACACTACCTGTAAAGTGAGAAATACCACACAGAGTAAGTTTATGCTTCTTTCAATCTTGTTCATCACGGCGCTGAGTTTACAGACGAAACTGTCCGATATCATAAGTACCTCTGCTGCATGCTTGGGGTTATTTATCTCAGCAGGGAGCGGCCATCAAAGAAATGACTCTGTGAAAAGCCGCTCCTTCCTATCGCTTAAAGATACCGATTGGAGTTACTTGGTTGCCTGTATTCGGGAGATCCAGGATTCGAGTCCTACCCCATGCTTTGCATATACGGGCTTCATCGCCTCTTCCCATTTTTCTCGATCCGTAAGCCGGATAATTTCGATGCCCGCAGCGGTAATTTTCTCTAAGGCTTCTTTCTCCGTCTTGAGAATGACATCTTTATACTCCATAACCGATTCATCCCAGGAGTCCATCAAAATTTTTTGTAGCTGAGGGGGCCGTTTCTTCCAGCTTATTTCGGAGAATAGAATGATCAGGGTGTTGTAGGTATGCTCATCCAGAGTCAGGTAACTGCTTACTTCATGATATTTCCCTGCCCAGTATGATGTTACCGGCTGTTCCGCACCGTCCACCACGCCGGATTTCAACGCCGCATACAGCTCGGCGAATGCGATTGGTGTCGGGCTCGCACCCAGGGCGATGGCCATGTCGGTATCCAAATCCTGGGGCTGAACACGCAACTTCATGCCCTTTACATCGGCAAGGGAGCGAATCGGTTTGCCTTTCACGGTAAAAAAACTTCGCGCCCCGTCAGGAAAATACCCAAAGCCGACAAGCTGCAGATTACTGGTACTGATTTTCGCTAAAAGCTCCTTCCCGATGGGACCGAACAGAACATTCATCCGTTGATCATAACTCTTAAATATGTAAGGTAGAACCAGCACACTTAGTTCCTTTACCCCCATGGAGGCAAGGGCGGCCGGCTGGGCCATGCACATGTCTACCGCTCCCATCTGCACGGACCTGATAATCTCATTCGGATTACCAAGTTGAGAGGATGGGTAAACTTCTACAATCACTTGCCCACTTGTCTTTTGGGAAACCTTCTCTGCAAAGGCCCGCATGGTTTTAACAATTACAGTTCCTTCCGCACTGGCTGTTCCAAAGCGAAGTTTTGCTTTTTCAAAGGTTGCCGGTGTACCTGGAGTTGAGCTTTCCTTTGCACCGCCTGCAAACACGAGTGTTCCCATTAAAAGAGCAAGTAGTACAATGCTGGTCATTTTTTTCATAGGATTCCTCCTTAATAAATATTTTTTCCGGGAGAGTACCCCCGAAATTGGCTATTAAAAATATCCGCCCTTTTCAACCACTTCCAGTGCCGACTGGCCTTGTCGTATCCAAGTTTCGATATTCTTTTCGAACCCTACCAGTTCCTCCGCACGAAGCAGTATCTCATACGCTCTAGCCCTAGGAATGATAAGAACACCGTCATAATCCGCAAAGACAATGTCTCCGGGATAGATAATGACAGTTCCGATCTGGATAGGAACCTGATACTCGATGATTCTTGCACGGCCAAGAAGTCCATTGGGAGTTCTATACCGATAAAATATCGGAAATTCTTTTTCTAGAATTTGGTGAACATCCCGAATTCCACCATCCACTACAGCTCCCACGGCACCCCTTTTCAGCACCGCATTGGTCATCATCCCCCCAAAGTGGGATGCAAGATCGTCCCGATTCGTATCCCATACACATACTGCTCCTGGAGGAATAGCGGTAAGCATTTGAGCCCTGAACTTCATTTCCTCTTCAGGTTTGACAGACGGATCCTTGGTGCTTTTGATGGTGAAGGCGGGACCCACAAATTTTTTCCCATCGATCAAGGGAATAAGATCGTGAGGTAAAGTTTGATTCATCAATACGAACTCTCTCATCACGTCGTTTACAGCCCCGGTATAAAGGGCACAAAAGCGGGTACACAGCTCGGATTCAGGTATGGGAAAAGGGACAGTTGGATCATAGCTTCGTTCTTTCACCAGCCGGTCTAAGTTCATCTTTAAAGCCATTGATTGCTCCTTGTTCACTATAATGAACATTGTTCAATTGAGAAAATTATAGATCCTATTTTTGAGTATGTCAATAGTAATCTGATGCCGCTCTTGCCATCCCAAACCCTTCATGGTACCGTACAGGTTCCACAGAATATGCGTGCGCGGAACAAGGACCCCTACATGGACGCGGTGATTCGGGTCGAGGGGGCCCGGCAGAACAATCTGAAACACATCACCGTCGAGATTCCGTTGAACAAAATGACGGTGGTGACGGGAGTGAGCGGAAGCGGAAAATCCTCCCTCGTGTTCGACACGGTGTACGCCGAAGGGCAGAGGCGGTACATCGAGACCTTTTCCGCCTACACCCGACAGTTCCTGGAGCGTATGGACAAACCCCAGGTAGATCGGATCCTAGGGATTCCCCCCGCGGTGGCGATCGAGGCGGCAAATCCGGTACGTACTTCCCGGTCCACCGTAGGAACGATGACGGAAATCAACGACTACCTGAAGATCCTCTACGCACACCTGGCCAGGCTGTACTGCAAATCCTGCGGGAAAGAGGTTCGGAAGGATACTCCCGATTCGGTACTCACCTTCCTAAGAAAGGAACTCACCAATGCCCCAACGCCTATCATGATTTCCTTCACCCTCCCCGTTCCTTCCGGTTCTTCCCCCGAAGCTCTTCGGGACGTACTGAAAACCCAGGGCTATTCCCGGTTCCTCGATCGACCGGGGGATGTCCTGGAAGTGATTCAAGACAGGATCCTGTTTCAATCTGATACGGAAAGCCGAACCCGGGAAGCCCTGGAAACCGCCTTTCGCTTCGGGAAAGGACAGCTTACGGTGTATCGGTTGGGGGAGGATCGGGCCACACCCATCGCCCAATGGAAGTTTTCCACGGATCTGCACTGTGCCGACTGCGATATCCACTACCGGGAACCGTTCCCCAATTTTTTCTCCTTCAATTCCCCCCTGGGGGCCTGTCCTAAGTGCCGGGGGTTCGGAAGGATCATCGACGTGGACTACGAGCAGGTGATTCCTGACGACAGTCTCACCCTTCGGGAGGGGGCCATCAAGCCCTGGCAGACGGATAGTTATGGGGAATGCCAGGAAGACCTTGTAACCTTTGCCCGGAAACGGGGGATTCCCCTCGATACTCCCTGGAAGAATCTAACCGATGCCCAAAAACAGTGGGTGATCGAGGGAGAGGGTAGCTGGGAAGAGGGTAAATGGTACGGTGTAAAGCGGTTCTTCGAATGGCTGGAATCCCGTGCCTACAAGATGCACATCCGGGTCCTCTTGTCCCGTTACCGGGATTACAGACTCTGCCCCCTCTGTAAGGGAGCGAGGCTTCAGGAGGAAGCCCTGTTCTGGCGATTGGGCGGTTCGAAGGAAGACGGCGGGTTGAACATCCATGAACTGGCTTCCCTTCCCCTCCGGAAGGCGAAGGATTTTCTTTCTCACCTTTCCCTGAGTTCCGAACAGGAGGCTACTATGGGAAGCCTCCTCCACCAGGTGCTGAGCCGATTGACCTACCTTGTCGAGGTAGGATTGGGATACCTTACCCTGGACCGGCAGTCCCGAACTTTGAGCGGAGGAGAACTCCAGCGGATCAACCTGACCACAGCCTTAGGCTCAGCCCTGGTGAACACACTTTTCGTTCTAGACGAACCCTCCATCGGACTCCATCCCCGGGACATCCAACGCCTCATCCACATTCTCCACCTTCTCCGGGACAACGGGAACACCCTTCTTGTAGTAGAACACGATCCGGAGGTGATTCAGGCAGCGGACTACATCATCGATATGGGACCTGGCCCCGGGCAGCAGGGCGGGCAGGTAGTGTTTGCAGGTCCTAAAGACGCTCTTCTTTCTCATCCCACCTCGCTCACCGCCCAGTACCTTCGAGGGGAAAAGAGGGCTTTTCTGACAACTACTGGACAACCCCCTACAGGGCAAAGGGAAACCCATACACGGCGTCAAAAAGCCGCCTCATCTCACCCGGAACCAAATGTCGCGCAGCCTACTGGCCTAGCCCCTCGTGCCTCTCAGACCCATTCCCCCGGCAACTCAGGTTCCTCACAAAGAGACTCTTTTCTCCGCATCGAGGGAGCCACGGTACACAACCTGAAAAACCTCTCCCTCACCATCCCCCTCCACCAGTTCGTGGTGATCAGCGGAGTAAGCGGCTCGGGCAAATCAACTCTCCTGGAAGAGGTGCTCTATCCCAATCTGGAGAGACTCCTGGAACGGGCACATACCTCCCTACGGAATGTCCACCGTATCACGGGATACGAGTCCATCGACCGAGTGATCTTTGTGGATCAGAAGCCCATCGGAAAGTCCAGCCGTTCCAATCCCGTAAGTTACATCGGCGCCTACGATGGCATCCGGAAACTCTTCGCCTCCCTTCCCCTGGCAAAGGAACGGGGATTCAACGCGGGAACCTTCAGCTTCAATGCGGGAAGCGGCCGGTGCCCTACCTGCGAGGGGAAAGGGTTCGAACGGGTGGAGATGCAGTTCCTGAGCGATGTGTACCTCCGCTGCCCCGCATGCGATGGGAAACGATTCCGGGAAGAGGTACGGGAGGTTCTGTACCTGAGCGAGTCTGGCAAAGCCTTCTCCATCGCCGATGTACTGGACCTCACGGTGGAGGAAGCCCTGGAAGTGTTTCAAGGAAAGAGGGAAATTACGGAGAAACTAGGGATCCTCCAGGAAGTGGGGCTTGGCTACTTGCGGCTGGGACAGGGAGTTCCCACATTGAGCGGGGGAGAGGCTCAACGGCTCAAGCTGGCTGGCTACCTGGCCGAAGCCAGGGGGCACAGAGAATCCTCCCACATTCTCTTTCTACTGGACGAACCTACCACAGGGCTCCATTTTGAGGATATCGCTGTGCTTCTTCGAGTGCTCCGAAAGCTGATCGATGCGGGCCATTCCCTCATCGTCATCGAGCACAACCTGGATATGATCGCCTCTGCCGACTATATCCTGGATCTGGGACCCGAGGGAGGCGAAGAGGGGGGAAGACTCGTAGCCGAAGGACCTGTAGAGTCGATCCTATCCTCCCCTTCTAGCCACACGGCCTGTTCCTTGCGGGCATACCTTCGCTCATATCCTGGGCGGGAAACGAAAACTGCCGATCACCATCCCCCGTACTCGGCAGAACTCGCCTCCGAAGCAGCCCCTCCCTACCAGCCTTCGCCATTCTTGCCGAATCCGCCTGTCACCGCCTCTTTTTCCAAAGAATCGCGTTCCACCTCCCATCTTCCAAACAGAAAGATAATCGTGCGGGGGGCGAGGGAACACAACCTGAAGCATATCACCACCTTCATTCCCTTGGATCGGTTCACGGTGATCACCGGGGTCAGCGGCAGCGGGAAGAGCACTCTCGCCTTCGACATTCTCTTTGCCGAAGGACAGCGAAGGTACCTGGAAACACTGAACGCCTATGCCCGGCAGTTCATCGAAGTGCTTCCCCGCCCCGATGTGGAGGAGGTATTGGGAGTTCCCCCCACGGTTTCCATCGAACAGCATACCAGTCGGGGAGGTAGGAAAAGTACCGTGGCCACCGTTACCGAAATCTATCACTTCCTCCGATTGTGGTTCACCAAGCTCGGTACCTACCATTGCCCCCGCTGTCAGGTCCCCATCGTAGCCCAGACACCGGAAAGCATCATCGATCTGATCCTAAGGGCACTCTCCTCCCACGCCTTAGACCCGCATGACTTAAACCGATTTAGCGGTGCGACCTCGTTCGCCCCCACAGGCAACCCTAAAGCCGCTGACACCCTGGCGATCTATGCTCCCCTTGTGGTGAACCGAAAGGGGATCTACAACGAACTGGCATCCTGGGCGAAAAAGCAAGGATACCCCTTCCTTCGAGTGGATGGGACCCTTTATCCGACCGATGCCTGGCCGCTCATTTCCAGGTACCGAGAACATTCCATCGACCTTCCCCTCCCTGTGGATCCATCACTTCCCTTGGAAAAAGCACTCAAAATCATCATCCCCAAAGCCATCGAGATAGGCAAAGGCAGTGTGCGGGTTTCCTTCGGGGGGGAGGAACGGCTCTATTCTACCAAACGGATCTGCCCTTCCTGCGGTACGAGTTTCCCAGAGCCCGATCCCCGCCTCTTTTCTTTCAATAGCAAACACGGTTGGTGTCCCCGCTGTTATGGAACCGGTCTCATCATCCCCGGCTTCGACGAGTCCCAGACAGGGGAAGAAATCTGGTGGAACGAGTGGTACGAGGGAGAGGAAATCACCTGCCCTACCTGTAAGGGTAAAAGGCTCCGTCCCGAAGCGCTGGCCGTAACCTTTCAGGGATACTCCATTTCCGATATCACCGCCCTATCCGTGAAGGAGGCCATTCGGTTCTTTTCTGGGGTTCGGCTTGAAGGCCGGGATCTGGACATCGGCAAGGAAATCCTTCCCGAGCTTCTTTCCCGACTCTCCTTCCTGGAAGAGGTAGGACTATCCTACCTCACTCTGGACCGATCGGCTCCCTCGTTGAGCGGGGGGGAGAGCCGCAGGGTACGGTTAGCCGCTCAGCTTGGATCCAACCTCCGGGGCGTCTGCTACATCCTCGATGAGCCTACCATCGGTCTCCACAGTCGGGACAACGACCGGCTTTTGTCCACTCTCCGCATGTTACAGAAGAAAGGGAACACCCTTCTTGTGGTGGAACACGATGAACAAACGATCCGCCAGGCGGACCATGTAATTGACCTCGGTCCCGGCGGGGGGATTCAGGGGGGCGAGATCCTCGCCGAAGGCTCTCCAGAGGTCATTGCCCAGAACCCCCAGAGCATCACAGGCTTTTATCTTACCCACCCCCTCCCCCACCCCCTGCGAAACACTCGGCGTCCTGTAGGAATCGACACCCCCCGGCTCTGGATTCGGGGGGCTACCCTCCACAACCTGAAAGGGATCGATGTGGCCATTCCCCTGGGCAGGTTCGTAGTGGTCACAGGAGTAAGCGGGAGCGGTAAAAGTACCCTGGTGCGAGACATCCTGCGTACTTCCCTCCAAGGGCTGATCCAAAAGGGCAAGAGTCTTTTTTTTGGTTGTCGGAGTATCGAAGGCTGGGAACCCCTATCCAGGGTTCTGGAAGTGGACCAGACCCCCATCGGCAAAACTCCCCGTTCCTGCCCCGCCACCTATATCGGCTTTTGGGATCCCATACGGAAATTCTTTGCCGAACTGCCCGAGTCTCGGGTTCGGGGATACACCCCGAGCCGATTCTCCTTCAATGTACCTGGCGGACGGTGCCCTGCCTGCGAGGGGCAGGGGGTGAAGCGAGTGGAGATGAGCTTCCTGCCCGAGGCGGAAGCCCCCTGCGAGGTCTGCGAGGGGAAACGGTTCGAACCGGAAACCTGTTCGGTTCTCTTTCGGGGCAAGTCCATTGCCGATGTACTGGCCATGAACGTGGACGAGGCGGTGGAGTTCTTTTCCTTCCATCCCACCGTGCATCACGCATTGAAACTGATGCAGGAGGTGGGCCTTGGATACCTCACCCTGGGGCAACCGAGCCCTACGTTGAGCGGGGGGGAATCCCAGCGGCTGAAACTGGTCACCGAACTGGCCAGGATCGGTCAGAGGGGAAAAAGGACCACTCCTTCCACTCTCTACATTCTGGATGAACCCACCATCGGGCTACACACGGCGGACATCGAGAAGCTCCTATCGGTTCTGCACCGGATCGTCGATGCGGGGCATTCGCTTCTGATCATCGAACACAACCTCGACCTCATCGCAGAGGCAGATTGGATCATCGACCTGGGCCCTGAGGGAGGAGACGAGGGAGGGTACCTCGTAGCCGAAGGAACTCCGGAAGACCTGGTGAACCATGGGAATGCAGGAAACCTGAAATGTCCCTATCTCTCCTACACCCGACAGTACCTCGAGGGAAAACTCAAGGGGCTCACTTCTCGTCCCGCAACGCCAGGTACTCCTGGGGATAGTTCGTGATGAGGATATCCACCCCAGAATCGAGGTAGCCCCTTGCCTGGGTTTCATCGAACCGCTCCCTTGAAAACCACCCGTGAACCGAAAGACCTGCCTGGTGAGCTATAGTAATGATTTCTGGGGGGGCAAGGTGCATGGGGGGGTGTAACGCTCCTACCCCCAGGGAAATCGCGTACTTATGAGGCTCGTAAAGGTGGCAACTGTAGAGAATTCCCGTGCGAACCTTCGGCGCGATTCGTTGAAACCGTACTACCGTATGGTGATTAAATGAAGAAAGAATGACCCGATCTTCCATCCCATGAGCGAGGATCAGCGCGTACGTATCCTCCTCTATACCCGGATAAAAGTAATAATCGGTTTTTAGTTCGATGTTCAAATGAAGGGAGGTAGGTTCTAGGAGTTCCAGCACTTCCTCCAGCAAGGGTATCCGTTCCTCCTTATAGGCAGGGCCAAACCACCCGCCCGCATCCAGCCGGGAAAGATCCTGGACTGTCATCTCCTGGATCACACCCTTCCCATCGGTGGTACGATCCACTGTCTCGTCATGACAAACCACCAGTTGTCCATCCTTCGAACGGTGCACATCCAGCTCGATCCCCTCCGCCCCTACCTCGATGGCCCTGCGGAATGCCGCGAGGGTGTTCTCCGGGCATTGGGAACTCACGCCCCTATGGGCAAAAATCAAAGGTTTTTTCATACGCATATCCTCTCACCCGGAGATTCTATCAGAAAAATTCTCACCAAGATATGGCTAAAGATCCCAATCTGTGTTATATTAAAAACAAACATCACTTCTCGAATCAAGGAGAGGTTCTTATGACAGTTACACAGGATGAACGGGATCGAGGCATATTGGTTCTAACCTCCATGAGGTTGGACGAGTTTATGAAAGTGATCGATGCAAAGATCAGTGAATTGAACGACAAGTCAAAAGTGTACCTGGAAGAATGTATTGCCGATTACCACCAGTACAAGGGAGCTACGCCCCATGAAATCGAAACTGCCATTGAACTCCACAAGCAGTACGTAGCGAATCTAAAGAACATGCTGCAAGACCTGAAGGAAACCTGCAAAAAGAATCTCCATAAGGACTATCTCGTGCCATCGTTGATCGTGGAAACTTTCATCGAACTGGCCCGGAAAGCCACTGCCATCAAATACGTCAAAATGCAGCCCACTGTCGTTCGGGTAGCCTAACAACCCTACCCTCCCGCGTGAACTCTCCCCCCAAAGGGAGAGTTTTTTATTATTCCGGACTGAAACTGAATCAAAGGATAGATTGACGCTGTTGATAAGGGTAGATGAAGCTTTACCTAAAAGAAAAGATCCTGAGTCTTCCCACGGAGGAACGTCCCCGTGAAAAACTCTGCTTTCAGGGAGTGGCATCCCTATCCGATGCGGAACTCCTCGCGATCCTCATTGGTTCAGGGAATCGGGCCGCCAGGGTAGAAAAGATCACCACTCTACTCTTGGATCTACTGGATCGTTCCAACGGGAATGTGTCGGCTGACGCATTGATGAACATTCCAGGGATTGGGAAGGCCAAGGCGACTCTGATCCTCGCTTCGTTGGAGTTCTCCCGAAGGCGGCTGTGTCCCGAACGAAAACGAATCGGATTTCCCAGGGATGTACTTCCACTGGTGTCCCATTATGCCAACCGCAAGCAGGAATACTTCCTTTCCATTTCCCTCAACGGAGCCCACGAGGTAATTGCCATCCGGGTGGTCTCCATCGGATTGGTGAACAGATCCCTGGTACACCCTCGGGAGGTGTTTGCAGACCCCTTGCAGGATCGGGCGGCTGCCGTGGTCATTGCCCACAATCACCCTTCGGGGAATTTGGAACCCAGTGCCGAAGACAAACAGGTAACCTCCCGCCTTCGAAACGCCGCAGAACTCTTAGGAATCGTATTCCTGGATCACGTCATCTTTAGCGAGGAGGGGTACTACAGTTTCCTGGAACACGGCGAGCTAGTCGGTCAATGAACGATGATCTTCTTGAAGACCTCCAGGATCATCTCGGTAACCTTCTGAGCATCCGCTCGAGGAACCCGGGCTTCCTTCCAGATGGATTTCATGAAATAGTCCCGCATCCCTTCCAGAATATCGTCAGTCATATAGAAGATGTAGGAATAGTTCTGGCCAAAGGACTTCAACACGGTGAAGGAGGTATAGGTCATCACGGGTTCTTTTCCGATCATGATTCGATCCTGTCGGGCACTGGTGTAGATGTTCAATTCCCGGAGCCTGTAGGGAATTCGCTGGAAATTATTCCGGTAGGCCGGTTCGATGTGTTTGTTGGGGTAATTGGCGGGTTCTACCAATACGAACACTTTCTGACCATCCGCCTGAAACACGAGACCTTCCTCGTTGGTATAGATATCTTTCACGTTACTGAAAGATATGATTTCGTACTTCGTGTACGTGGAAGTGTCATCGAAAAAGGCACTGACAATATAACCACCCGCTGTAGGCAGCTCCTTCTTGTTGTAGGCTTCGAAAAGTTCTTTTACTATGGCCATACACTACCACCTCTTACCGTTTTCCCCTATTGTAGGAGATTCTCTCTATTCTGTCAAATCTTTCCGCAAGGCACTTTAAAACTATTTCCCCTAGTAACTTGTCCAGAAGTCAGTCCTTCTCTATAATCATACTCAATGACACTACCCGAGGCTCTTTCCTTCATGGGCATCAAGCTTCCCACTACATTGAATGACCTGGAGACCACCTATCGAATCCTGATCAAACAGTACCATCCCGATCGGAACCAAAACCGCCTAAAGTGGTCTCACGAAATGACCCTCAAGCTCAACGAGGCGTATGCGCTGATCCGGGAAAGTCTCGCTTCGGGGTGGTCGGTAGAGGGGAAGACTGAAGAACAACCCGATGTTCCCCCCAGTATCTACACAGAACTCCAGAAAGCCTGGCAAAAAATCGAAAACGGGATTCACCTCTTCTATACCTACGGGTTGGAAAATCCCCATATCCGACAGGAGGGTCCCTTCCATATAAAGTTCGTTCTAGCCCAAAAACAGATCAAGGAAGGGAAAAAAATCCTGGAACAGTGGGAGCAGGAAAGGCTCCTGCCTGCGGATCGGGAAGAGCTTTCCTTACAGAAGAGTTTCTGCGAGGCTTTCCTTCAAAACATGCGGATCCAGAAGACTTTCATTGCCGATGGATCCATCCACCACAAGGCTTACAAGCACTATTACAACGGGAGCCGTCTCCTCGATGGGTTTATAAAAAAAATCCTCTTTCCGGAAGACTATTCACACTTGATTCTCCCTCCCAAATGCACGACTCTCTGCGAACAGGAACTTCTGACGGTGCTTCTTCATTACCAGCAGAGCATGTGGGTGGGAGAAGCCACGATCAAACTTGCCTTATTGGAAAGCCTCATCAACCTTATCAACTTTCGAAGGGAACGGGACTATACAAACCGCTCCTCCTTTTTTCGCTTCTAGTCTTAACCCACAATGACTTTCGTGAGGCATGACAGACGATAGTTTTTTCTAAGGAAAAAAAAAGCCTTCCTCCGAGGAATCCCTTCGCTGGGGGGACTTCTGGAGGAAAGCCCTCTTTACAAGATTAGGCAGAACGTTCAGTTCGCCCTGGCCTCTCGCTGAGAAAGGTTGTACTGGGCTATGGCGAGTTTCGCGATAGGGATCCCGTAGGGTGAACAGGAAACATAGTTCATGCCCACTTGCTGGGCAAAGGGAATATTCTCCGGTTCCGCGCCATGCTCCCCGCACAAGCCAAGCACGATATCCGGCCGAACCAACCGCGCCCTCTCCGAAGCGATTTTGATCATTTCTTTCACCTGGTCGCCCAATACCTTGAAGGGGTTCTGGGGAAGCAGGTCCATCTCGTTGTAGTCGGAGAAGAAGTTGTTGAAATCGTCCCGGGAAAGTCCATTGGTTGTCTGGGTTAAATCGTTGGTTCCGAAGCTGAAGAACTCGGCATACCGGGCTATTTCTCCGGCTTGCAGGGCGGCTGCCGGTAGCTCGATCATGGAACCTACCCGGTAGTGGATGGGTTCTTCGAATCCGAACTGTTTTCGCACCTCTTCTTCGATGTCCCGGATACCCACGATGGTCTTTCCCTCGATCTTTTTCCCGTTGCGGATGATCTTCACCTCTGAGGCTGTCATCACCACGGGGATCATGATCTCCGGTATGACGTTCACCCCTTCCTTCTTTAACCGGTACGCTGCCTCGAAGATGGCCCGTACCTGCATGTTGTAGATCTCCGGGTAAGAGATCGCGATTCGCACCCCCCGATGTCCTAGCATGGGGTTCACTTCCCGCAGCAGGTCACAACGAGTCTTCACTTCTTCGGGGGTCATCTTACGCTTCCGTTTCTGGAGATACTTGACGAAGTCTGCCATCCCATCCTTGGTGTGGGGAAGGAACTCGTGCAAGGGGGCATCGAGGAGTCGGATCGTGACCGGATATCCTTCCATGATCTTGAACAGTTGATAGAAATCTTCAGACTGGTCTTTCTTCAACTCTTCCAGCACAGCCATCCTTTCTTCCTGGGTCTCTGCAAAGATCATGTATCGGAACCGATTGATCCGATCCTCGTTGAAGAACATGTGTTCCGTCCGGCAGAGACCGATTCCCGGTGCCTTGAACAGTCGGGCTAGTTGGGCATCTTTCGGCTGATCCGCATTGGCATGTACATCGAACCCATGGATATACTTTTGGACGATTTCCAAGAGTTCCAGTAACCCTGAGTCTTCTGGTGTAGGCTTCGTGAGAGCCCCCTTCCCCAGGTAAATGGCAGGGGGATCGTAGTAGGGAACGTTCAACGTGATTTCATCACCCTCTTTCACCAGGTTCCCGGCCACCTTCATCCCTTCTTTGTTGAACTCGATTTCCGGGTACACCAGCGCTACCTTTCCCAAGCTTCGGGCTACCACCGGCGCATGGGAAGCATACCCCCCCTCGGATGTGAGTACCCCTTTAGCCACTTCGATGGCTTTCACGTCCTCCGCAAAGGTGGCGGGCATCGCCAGAATGAAATCTGTGGACTGGTTCGTCTGCACCGCCTGCCGATACGCTTTCAGGAGGGCATCGGTAGAGAAGTATACTTTTCCGATGGCCGCACCCACCGCTCCAGCGATTCCCCCCGTGACCTTGGGAAACTTCTTCACCGAAAGAGGATCCAGTGTAGGATGGAGGATTTCCGAGAGTCTGCCGGGCTTGATCGCCGTTATCAAGTACTCCTCATCCATGATTCCTTCGCTCAATAGATCCAACAAACTCTTGATTTCAGCTTGGGTGGATTTGTTCGCCGCGGGCTGCTGATCGATGATCCAGAGTTCTCCATTTTCTACAGTGAATCGCACCCGCCGGATTTCTTTGAATTTACGCTCCAGTTGTTTACCGATTTCTTGAAGACGGGTAAATATGTGAGATTCGATTTTTTCTATGGGCGTACCCGCTTTTTCCCGCTCGTCGAAAGCTTGTGTGAAGAACTCACCCATCAGGGCGTTTTCGCCGGAAATGATATTGTGGGTGAAAAAACTCCCGAAACAACTCTTCTCGTTGAAATTCCCGAACACCATCGTCTGGATAAGGAGGGCGGAATCTTCGCTGGTGGTATTTTCCTCGATCACCTTCCGGAACAAGTTGATGACGAACATGAGCTGTTGGTATGCGTCGGTGTATATCTCCTCGGGATAGAGGGAACGGTAGTTCTTGAAAGCGCGATCCAGGGCTGTTTTGGTTTCCCCATCCAAGGCTTTCCGATAGGCTTTGAGCTTGGAGATCCGCTCCTTGTCGGTTTGGGTAAGGAGTTCCAAATCGATGATGTGCTGAATCACGTTGCAATACTCGTGGTAGGCGAACTTTTGTCCTACAAAAGCTCCGAATCCATCGATCGTAGTATCGCACAACCCGATATTATGGATGGACTGGGTGTTCACGATGTTCAGCATGGGGCTTTCTACGACTTTCACCAACAGGGGATTGGAAGGATTGTTGAACCCTTTGCCAAAGGCCTGCTCTGTCTTAGCCAGGGGTTCCTTCAATACATCCCACACCTTATCGGTGGTACGCGGCAAAGATCGTACGGTAGCATTGGGAAGAATGAAACCCGGGGAGGTGGGGATATTAAGGGTAGCTAATTCTACGATCCGCCTCCCACGATTCCCAATAGCCTCGATAGCTTCCGGACTGTCGTCATATTGGCCGTTACAGAAAAAGTAATACTCTGCCATAGTTAACCTCAGAACAGGTCCAGAACGCGGTTCACCGCGCCCCGAAGGAATACTTCAAACCTAGGGCTTGCTCCTTCATACAGGTATTTTTGAAGCTTGGAAACATCCTTGATGTTGTCTCCCACCACACTGATCATGATGGGATTCCCGTGCTTCACTTTTCCCCATTTGAAGAGTGCGTTGATATCGTTGATCCGTTCGTTTTCGTACCAGATCAGCACATCCAGATCGGGATACTTTGCCTTGTAGCTCTCGATGATTCGCTTCCACGCTTCCACGTTCCCGTTGTGGAACAGTTCGTTGGTAACCAGAACTCCATACTTGGGAGTCATGCGTTTTTTTACAGGGGGACCTTTGGGGACTTCGGGAGCGGGAGGTGCCCTGGAAACTCTTTCTTCTACAGGGGCGGCTTCCTTTCTTTTAGGAGATGTGTATTCTGGCCGGGAGGGTACCTTCCCACCATCCAGGATTGTGATGGTGTCCCTCACTGCCATCTCCATTACTTCACCATCCAACGTATCGGTACCCACGGAGCCTGCGTAGACAACCACCAGTTCATCCTTGATGAGGGGTAAAGCCTGCTCCCAGTGTTCGATCTTCTTGGGGTTGATGAGGAAAGTTCCGGCTTGGGGAGAGGCATACATCAAGACCAGTTGGATTCGATCCCAGGGGCGAAATGCTTGAAGCAGTTCTTTCGCCTCTTCCCAGCCCTTTTGAATATTGTGGGATTGGAAAGCATAGCAAAACTTATCGGTCAGCAGGGCACTGAGGATCGTTTTCACCTGTTCCCGTTTGACTTCGTCGCTTTCCAATGCGTCGTTCAGCAGATCCGCCAGGTTCTTCCCCTCCTGGATCTCCCCCACAAGCCGATTCACCAGTTTGAAATGGCGCAAAGCCGTGTTAAAACCGGCTTTGCGCGCGAGAAAATTCAGTTCGTTTTCCATAGGTTAAAGCTCTTGTAACTCGTCTGATCCACCCCGTTTCTTGGGAGGCGTTACATCCGCTTTACCTTTCACTTCCTCTGTCGACTCCCCCCCTGTTGCATACTTGGGAGTTTCCTTCGGAAGGGTTTTCACGATGGGTTCATCGATTTCAGAGGTAAAGTGTTGGGTGATATCTTCGCGGACCGTGGAACGTCTGCGTTTGAATGTGGCAAAAGCGGCATCCTGGAATCCTTTGGAGATTCCATGGAGGAATTCGTTCAGCACGTTGGCCATCTGCATCAACGTGTACTTCTTCCGCTTGATGCTGGTGATGTTGATATCAAGGAGAAGTCCGGGTTGGATATGGTAGGGATTGATCAGGTAATCGAAGGCTTCGAACTCTTTTTCCAGGAAATCGACCCGTTGATCCAGGATCACTCGAGTCTGGGGATTCTGGTAGCCGTAGATGATTTTGATCTTTTCCCTGCACTTGGCCAACATTTTCTTGTATAGGTTTTTCTCATACAGGTAGGTTCGGTTCAGCCGTTCTACGTCCGTCTCCTCCGCCTTGATCAAAGTGATCTCGTTCCACACCTTTTCGATTTCTTCGTAGAGAGGCTCGGTGCTTTCCTTTTTCGCCTTGGCTCGCCGGATGCTTCCCGCTACCTTTCGGCTGAGATCTTCGAAATCGTTCACCTTGAAACTGGACTTGCTACTTTGATAGATCGCCTCTACCACATCCCACAGATGCTGGATTTCGTTCTTGAAGGATTCCATCTGTTTATCATAGGCGGCCTGTTCCTTCTGGAGCTGTTCCGCATCGTAGTACTTCAGGCGGATGATGTACCGTTCATCCGGAAGGTTCGCTTCATTGACGTCTTCATACTCGCGGATGATCAACTCCCGGGCATTCTTCAAGTTTTCGATGTACTGGTAACCCATCTTGCTGGTATCGAGGATGGAAGTGAGGGAGTTTACCGCTGTGTTGAATCCGCGGTTCCGGATATTTTCCAGATCCACGATTTTTTTCAGATTTTCCCGGATGTTGAGAGGATCGAACTCTTTGGGATCGATCTCTGCCCGAAGTCCTTCGATTTTGTCCATCAAGTTCTTGGCAAGGAAGGTGTACCGTTTGGACTTCTCGTTCTCCACATCATCGTCGGTATAGTTGGGAACACGTTTCATTTTTTCGAAGAGAAGCTCCGTATCCTGCAGTTCTTCCTTTCCTTCATCCACCAACTGTTCCTGCAGTGCCTCCACTTCTTTCTCGATGAAGTTGATGATGGTGCGAGAAATCTGATCCTTGATGATATACTCTACCGTCGCCTGGTACTGGAAGATAGGGCTGATGAGTTCTGAATCGAGGATGTTTACCGAGAGTTTTACATCGGTGACCGTTTTCGGTTTGGTAAGGTTGTCTTTGAAGGCACACTTTACCACGGAATAGGCGTTTTCTCCCCTGATGAAAGCTCCTACGTCCGTTTTCTGCCGCAGCAGGGAGTTCGTTTCGTTTTCCAGATCGTTCAGCCCTCTCTGGATATGTCCATGGAGGTGGCCATACATGTTCACGATGGATTTTTCGATTTCACCCGTGTTGAACTTGTCCGCTCCGGCGATCTGATCCAGCATTTCGGCAATTTCTTTTGGAGAATACCGCGCGAGGGTCTTGCTTTCCTCCTTGTCGATGAAATTGCGGATCTTTTTCACCATTTCGTCTTCTGCGGTGACGATGTACCGGTTGAACATGTTCTGGTAGTTCTGGTTGAAGTAGTTGTAGAGCTTTTCCTTCAGTCCCCCCATCACGTCCAACTTTTCCAACACTTCTTTGGGGAGTTTCGTTTGAATGACGTTTAGAATGTTTTCTGTCTCTTCGCGGATTACTTGATCGAATTCATCTTTCTGCCTTCGGCCTTCCTGGGCTAAACTGTTCCTGGACCCTACAGCCGACGGTTTGGTTGGATGAAATACATTCGGGCTCCTGGATATATCTGACATATACAACTCCTCCCTAAAAAATTTCTGGGGTAATCCCCGAGTTTCCTAATACAGTATAGTACATCTACAAATAAAAACAATACAGTACCTATTAAAAACCTTACCTATACACCACCTCCTTCTTCTTTTTTTCGAGGTACTCCACAAAGGCTTTGCAATGGGACCCTTTCTGGAGTCTCCCGATAGTCTCTTCCAGCTCGTATTGTTTAGCCCTCGGGACTGGGGATTCTAACGTAGGCCCCAGGTAAGATTTCAAGATCCCAATGCCCTTCGCTACCTCCTCCTCGATGTACCGAGTGGTGATGTGCCATAGGGTATCCCCTCGCTTGACGAGGTAGGTCGATGAATCGGGTAGCTTGAATCGGTTCCCTGGATAGATCCAGTTGGGATCCGGTCGGAGATCCTTTGGGGAGTCCAGCCTGCGATATCCGTTGGTTTCTGCGATCTCGTTTACAAGGTAGAATACATCCAGTACGGTAATCTGAATGGCGCCCAGGGGTGGAATGTCTGCCGTATAGGTGGATGGGAGGGCTTCACTGGGTCTTGTTTCTGCCGGACCTGCCGGTAAGATGGTTTGCTCATTTGAAGGTATCCTCGACTGCTCCCGCACATCGAGAGTCTCCTTGGATGGCGCTCTGCCGGATTCCTGAATTGCTTGGGAAGGCCCCTCTTTTAGGGGTGTGAATACCCCTTTTTCCCTTTGAGCCTCGCTACTCTGGAGTTCCTTCGAGACCTCCTTAGGTTCTACGAGCTCCTGCTTTTCTACCTGAAGGATCTTCTTTACCGGTTCAGGACGACCAAATTGCCAAAGGGCTACAATGATCCCCCCAAGAATAAACACACCCGCTGCGAAGAGGCTCCCCTTGCGGTGGAAAATTCCTGTAGACCTCGTGGTTCCAGCCCTTCCGAAGGGTGTCGTTTCCGAAGCGCTGGCAGAAAGGGGAGCGTTCTGGAGCTTTCGTTCTCCCGTTGCTAGGGTGGAAGAAGCGAGACTTGCCGAAAGGGGAGTTTCCTGGGGCAGTATTCCGTCCTGGCCAGGTTGATCCGATGAAGCTGTCGAAAAGGCATCAGGGGCTGCCTGTACAGAAGACAGGGTTGAAGGCTGTAGCTCCTGGGGCTTGGGAGCTTCGGTGGTTGCCGATTGAGTTTCGGCAGTCGATGGGGAGGCCACTGGTTTCCGTATCCGCTTCGGAGGCACCTGATGCAACTGCTCGAGAAACCTTGAAAGGCGTTCCCGTTCCTGTGTGAAATAAGTTTCCTTTTCTATAGAGGCTCGTAATTTCTCGATGTTCTCTATTGACTTACTGGCTTGCAAAAGCTTCAAAGGAGTGAGACGCCCCTCTATCTGATAGAAGAGATGCCCACCATTCGAAAGAATCCAGCAATCCCCCACGAGGGGAATACACCCCTGCCGATCCTCGGGAAGGTGTAACATGGTACGATTCCTGGCTTTCTTTCGAAGCCGTTCCCAGAGAGATCCACGACCCATTGCCGCGGGATCGATGATCCTACAGAGGGTTTCGAGGTTCCAGATCAAGTAAGGGAGGACCTTCTCTGTTTCACCGAGAGAAAGTTCCGAAGTGAATAGAGGTTCCAGGACGTCGAATGAGGAAAGACGCGGTGAACTCTTTTTCCATTGCTCCTGTATCTGCGTCAACGAAGAGACCAACCCTCTCCACCACTCCTGCTCCTGTACTTCCCCTACCTCCGCACACTTCTTTGCTAGATTGATCCCGTACGAAAGCAGGAGAGACCCAGGAGAAGGAAGGGGAATCGTAAAGAACCGGTAGGGAACCTTTCCTAGGATTCTTGTTCCTGCCGGTAGCCCCTTTTTCTCCAGCGCTTTCTGAAGAACGCTTTTCCCCTCGGAAATGACGGAGGTTATGGGGAAAGAGATCCCCAGGGGGAAAGGAAACTCTACCGAAAATTCTTCTCCACAGAATCTGAACCCCTGTAGATGGAAACAACCCGAGGCGTCGGGCTCAAGGGCAAATAAGGAAGTATCCCCTCCGGAAAATAGGTTTATCGCGCTGCGAAGTTGTTCGATGCGGTGGGAGGCTACCCGAAGTTCTCTTTTGATGGCCACCGAACGTTTCAACTTGTGCAGAATCCCTTCTTCGAACCGGTCTTCGATACACCATTGGAGCAGGTCTGGATCGATCCCCGAGCGAGAAAGGGCCCATAGAAAGTCAGCAGGGATGTGGACTATCCCCAAGCGGCCCTCATGAAAAAGGTAGAGGTTTTGCTCCACTAGGATGAATCCCGGATTCTGAAATACCCTGGATAAATACCGAAGAGGGTTATCCTTCACGAAGGAACTGACCCGTTCGGCGAGATACACGAAGTGATGATCTTCTACCTCCCGCTGCCTTAGGTTATACAGCTCATCCCCATTGTGGTGCACGTGGAGATTGCCGCTCTTGAAAAAAAAGACGATGGACTTCCCTTTCTGAGGAGGGGACTCTACCGTTTCATACTCGTACTCTGCCACGGGAAGGTTTTTTTCGTTCAGGAATTGTTTCAGCCGCTCGATTCGAAGGGGATCCCCCACGAACTTCGTTTCACCACTGAGGGGTAATTCTACATTTTCGTGCTCCAGGAAAGGATTCCCCGTATAGTTGTCCGTTACGAGGACTGTAGATACGTATTTTTTTATTCCTTCCGGCAACTTAGGGCTATTACCGATCCGTAGAAAAGGACGGTATTCCGTATGGGAACTTCCCAGATAGATGAGGTAGCATTCATGATCGATATGGAAAACCCGTTGGACCGGATTTTCTATCATACCGAATAATATACAACATTTTCCCTTATTGGTCATGGGGATACTGTTAATTTTTTAAGAGAAATACTAAAATGCTTCTATGATCCGTTGCGAAAACTCCTACAAAAAGATCATTCCCATTGCCAGTGGCAAGGGGGGGGTAGGAAAAACGGTGCTGGCCGCGAACCTGGGAATCGCTTTGGGTAGGGCAGGCTTTCGAACGATCCTGGTGGATCTGGATCTAGGGGGTTCCAACCTCCATTCAGTGCTGGGGATCAAGAACAAGTTTCCCGGCATCGGTAACTTCATTTCGGGAAAAGCCCTCTCCTTCAAGGAGATCATACTTCGCACCGAATACCCGAACCTCTTCTTTATTCCTGGAGATGTGTTAGTGCCGGGGACGGCAGATATCAACTATATCCAGCGAAAACGTGTGGTGGACAATCTGCTAAAATTGGAAACAGACTACATCCTTCTCGATCTTGGCTCAGGGACCCACGCGAGCACCCTGGATTTCTTCCTCAGTTCCAACGCGGGGCTCCTCGTAGCCATCCCCCAGGTACCTTCCATCCTAAATACCTATAGTTTCTTGAAAAACGCCCTTTTCCGATTGCTCACCCGGTTCTTTGCCAAGGAGAAGAAAATCTCCGAATATCTGAAATCCCTCCAGAAGGAGACTCAACCTAACTCGATTCCCGCTGCGGGCAAAATCCTTACCGATATCGAACGGATCAATCCCGAAGGATGTTCCAATGCCAGGCAGATCCTGCAGGCCTTCAAGCCTCACCTCATCGTGAATATGGCCAAGCATCCCGACGATCTCGCCATTGTGGAGAGTTTGAGGAATTTGGTACAAAAGAATCTGGAAATACCCTTTGGATGTCTGGGAATCGTATTTCGGGACGATCTGGTACACGAATCGATCGAACAGATGCGCCCCCTACTCCAGATGGCTCCCGAAAGCCTGGTCTCGAAGCAAATCAGCCGAATGGCAGAAAAAATCCTCCAGTCAAAGAACTTCCCGGATCTGCCCCTGGACCTGTCAGAGTACAAGGACTCCTTCGAACTGGCAGAGATCGAAGCCCACTACGATCTGGCAGAAACTTCCAGTGCCGAAAGTGCCAAAAAACAGGAAGAGGCGTTGACTCCCGAGGAGTTCCTTACCGTACTCACCGCCCAGCAAAAGAAGATCAACGAGCTGCAGGGAACGATTCGAATGCTCACCCTCCGAGGAAGACAGGAAACCTAAGTCACTCTAAAGCTGGCTCGAGGAAAACGACAGGGAAGGGCATCCCCCCCGTAAACCACTCAGTAATCCCTATGCATTCCACAGCCGCGCCGGATACTCTCCCGAGGCAATCAATTGGTGGATCTTTTCTTTCACAATGGGTTTGTCTGCCTGGTAGGTAATACCGAACCATTGAGATGTAGAAGGAAGAACCTTCACCCGAATCTCACCTTTCTGGACCAGCTTTCCCACTACCCGGGGAATGTAGCATTCTGCCTTCGGGTTCTTCCCCTCCGTTTCCAGGAATTGAAGGAACTCTTGCTGGATCAATGGAAATAGGGCCGGGGTAAAACCGAACATATTCATGGAGGCAAACTCTTTCCCCGTAAAACTCCCCGGTTGGGAAGGTTCGATACTTTCAATACGACCATCCTGCCGCACGATCTTCACGTACTCTTCCACCGATAGGAGGTAACCGTTGGAATCCACCGAGCAGATTCCCCGGCTCACGCTCCCATGCTCCGAAAGGGTGTTCTCCAACCGGTACCCTACGAGGGCGAAATCTTTCGAGTCAAGCGGGAGATTCTCGAGGTAGGAGGCAAGGATTTCGTACGCATTTCTACCGTAAAAATCATCCGCATTGATCACGGCAAAGGGTCCCTTCACTACTTCCCTTACCCTTAAGATCGCATGGGTGGTACCCCAGGGTTTGGTCCGCTCGGGGGGGATGGTGTAACCTTTGGGAATATCTTCCAACTCCTGATACACAATCTGATAGGGAATGTTCGAGAAACGTCCCTTGCAGAAGGAACGGAAATCTGCATCGATCGATTTCCGAATGATGAACACCACATCCTGGAACCCCGCTCGGATGGCGTCGTATACCGAATAGTCCAATAATGCCTCCCCACTGGGACCGACAGGATCGATCTGTTTGATACCCCCATACCGGGAACCCATTCCAGCAGCCATTACCACTAACGTAGGTTTCATACGGTCTATATACTGGAAAATCTTCGTTCCTGCAAGTTGTGGCGGGTTTCAGCGAGGTTTCCAGGCACAACCGATGTAGGATAAACCTGAGTACCTTGCATGGGAGCGGGCAGCGTCCAGGCTGGGGATAGAGGGATCTATCCCCACCACTTTCAACCCGTACTTGGCAATTTCTTCAGTAAGGAATCCACCTCCGCACCCTACATCCAACACCTGCAACCCCTCGAAAGTCAGGAATTCTTCATCCAGGTGCTTCAAAACGTACTCTAAGCGCAGGGGGTTCATCGTATAGCGGATCAGCATCAGGGGGCTGTCCTTCGACGACCACCAGTGTTCCGCTTCCCGATCGTAAAACTTGTTGTCGATCATTTGATTTATTGTCCTGGAAACCTATCCGTTAGTATATTCTGTTGGTATGATACTCTACAATCCTCAGTGTACCATGCCATTGATAGATTTTGGAATCCTTATTCCCATACAGTACGACAAGCAGGAACGAGTTTTCCGGGCACTGAAAGAAGGTCCTCTAGCCGCTTTCCCGGAACAGAGGTGGCATCGCCTTCCATCCTGTACGGGGATCGGTCGGGAAGACCTCCTGCGGGTACATACTCCCTCGTATGTGGATAGGCTATTTTCACCCGCGGTGGAAAAAGAAGCTATTCGAACCTTCGAACTGGTAGATGCCAACGGCACCTACCATCGGTACGATCCTTCCCAGGCCAAACGTCCTCTCTCCGATTTGCTCCTCCGTGCTCTTGCCATCGTACAGGGCACGTATGAAACCTGTCTCACCGCCCTACAGGAAGGGTTCGCCTATTTCCTGGGAGGTGGAATGCACCATGCCGTACCGGACCATGGGTCTGGTTTCTGTATGGTGAACGATCTGGTGATTGCCCTTCGCAAGGTACAAGCCCAGGGGAAGATCCATCGAGCCTGGATCATCGATGTGGATGCCCATAAGGGGGATGGGACGGCGGTCATCACCTATGGGGATCCCACCATTCGCACCTTGAGCATACACATGGCCCATGGATGGCCCTTGGATACTCCTGAGTATGATGTTCAGGGAAAGTACAACCCCTCCTACACCCCGAGCGATGTCGACATCGGAATCGAACCGGGAGAGGAACCCCTCTATGTGAGGAAGCTGGAAGAAGGGTTGCACCACCTGGAACGTTTCGGAAGGCCAGAATTAGCCCTTGTAGTGGACGGTTCCGATCCCTACGAGAAGGACGAATTGGAATCCACAAGACTCTTGGCCCTTTCCGAAGAAGCCCTGTTGGAACGGGACTTATTGATCTATCGGTTCCTGGAAGAACGGAACATCCCCTCCGCCTGGGTAATGGCCGGGGGGTACGGAAAGCACTCCTGGAAGATCTACGTGAACTTTCTAGGGAAGGTTCTTCCCACCAGACTTAAAGGCAGCGATTCCCCCTCACATCGAATGCATCTCTAAGACCCCATCCATCGGGAACTCTCTGGCCAATCGATTCGTTTCTGTTGAAAGATTTTCTGCGGATCCAAGGGGTAGTACAAGGGTTCCCCTCCCAACAGGATAGAGGGAACCTGCTTCCAATCTGAGGCCACCTCCGCCTCATGCCGTTCGACCCAGAGGGCTCCCCAGTTTCCTCTGCCCCCCGTACGGTAGAGAACCATCAGGAAAGGGTCTTCTGCCACGGAGCGTCGAACTGCCAGGAGCCTCGTTTCGAACCCCATCCTCGTCAACACATCGTAGTAAAGGAGAGTTTTTTCCGCATCGGTGCCTTTCTTTCGATAGACCAACTCTTCGGGAAGCTGTAGACCTCCGAGATCACCCCTTTCCAGGACACGATTTGCTTCATTCCACAGATTCCTGGGGAAACTGCCCGACATTCGATGCACCCTGAGAATGAAGGAATGATACTCCCCCTTGTGCGCTGATAGCGGTCTATACTCCACGAGGGAGAGGGAGAGTTCCGCTTCCACCCGATCGGGAAGGTTTTTCAGGAGTCCACAGCCATCGTGGATTCCCCACAGGGGTTGGAAATCGTTACCCACCAGTGTAGCGGCCAGAAGCACCTCATCGAAGGTGATGGTATCGAGCCATGGCTCGAACACGTTCTCTGCGGAATGGATCCGTACCACATAGTTTTTCTGGTACAACTCCCGAACTTCCTTTCGCGTGGAAGGATCCTTTGCATAGGTACGATCTATCAGGGCGAGAATCTTTTCGTTGGGTTTCTCCAGGGAAAAGGAAAACTGCAATCGGAGGGAAGGATCGAAGTAGGTATACACCGTACGATTGCCCCTTCGCTCGGTCCAGAGCCAGGCAGGATCGATCCAGCGTTCCTGAAACCCTTCCATGAATCGCCGCAGCGCCAGACTTAGCCGCGCATCCACCAGGACGGCGGTGAGAACCCCATCGGGATCTGCCACCGAAAGGGTGCGAGCGGAGGCAAACTCGTGAAAAGAAAGTGCCCGCACTTGATGCCGTCTCCATGATTTACCAAAATCCTTGGGGGAAGCATCCGCATAGATGACTACCCGATCCTCTTCTCCGCCCCAGAGGGAAGAAGGACTAATTGGAAGAAGAGACAGTACAATCAGTATGATCTGTGCCATGCATCTATACTATAATTCGATCCATTCCACCGAGCAAGAGAATTTAAGAATGGTAGGCTTGCTTCGGAGGAGTGGTTTCACTACATTTAGGCCATGGAACTTACCTTCTTCTCCCGGGGTGCTGCGTTAGAGGTTACAGGATCCCGTCACTACTTATCGATCAACGGGTACCGGATTCAGATAGACTGTGGTGCCTTTCAAGGGAAACGAAAAGAAGCCGAGGAAAAGAACCGAAGCGGTTTCGAGGATGTGGATCAGGTTTCCGCCATGATCCTCACCCATGGTCATTACGATCACTGCGGTCTCATCCCCTACATGGTCAAAAAAGGGTACCGAGGTAACATCTATACGACTCCGGCATCGAGGGATATCGCCTCCCTCATCATGATGGATTCGGCTCATATACAAGCCCGGGACAAGGAATACCTGGAGAAACAGGCCCGAAAGAAGGGCGAACCCTTCTCCTGGGAACCTTTGTACACGGAACAGGATGTGGTACAGGCCACAGAACTGTTTGTGGGTGTTTCCTACCATCGGCCCTTCCCCATTCTTCCTGGGGTGAAGGCAGAGTTTTACGACGCAGGCCATATCCTGGGTTCTGCCCTGGTGTTCCTCACCCTTCAGAAGGGGAAGGATCCGAAGGATGAGGTAAGGATCCTCTTCAGTGGTGATCTTGGAAGGAAGGACAAGCCTATTATCCGGGATCCTGAACCGGTTCCTCCACCCGACATCATCGTGCTGGAGGGAACCTACGGAGACAGACTTCACGATTCCCAATCGGAGGTATCGCAGAAGTTGGAACAGATCGTAAACGAAACGGTAGACAGGGGAGGGAAACTCCTCATCCCCGCCTTTGCGGTAGAACGGACACAGGAACTGGTGTACCTTCTACACCTTCTGGTGGATGGGAAACGGATACCCGACATTCCCATTTTCGTGGATTCTCCCATGGCTACCAACGCCACCACCATCTTTCAAGTCCACCCGGAATGTTACGACCAGGAGATCCATGAAGCCTTTCTGAAACATCACAAGAACCCCTTTGGGTTCAACAACCTTCATTTCACCACCAGTGTGGCCGAATCGAAGGAACTCAACAACCTGAAGACACCTGCCATCATCATTTCGGCAGACGGAATGTGTGAGGCAGGGCGAATCCTCCACCATCTGGCCAACAACATTCAGGATCCAAGGACAACGGTCCTGTTCGTGGGGTATACCGCAGAGCATACCCTGGGCCGCCGAATCCTTTCGGGAGAGAAAGAGGTAAGGATCCTGGGGGATTACTACACGGTTCGAGCAAACGTAGAGGAGATCTCTGCCATGAGTGCCCATGCGGATTACAGGGAAATCGGGGAATACCTGAAAACTCTAGATACGAGAAACCTCAAAGCCATCTACCTCGTGCATGGGGAACCAAACGCATTGGATCATCTCTGCGGATACCTGGAAACTCTGGGCTTCCCTCGACCGATCATCGCAAACCCGGATCGAGTGTACCCGCTGCCCTAGGGGCTCTGTATGATCTACCTCCTGGCAGGCCTTGGGTTTACGGGTCTTACGATCCTCTACATCAAGTTCATCCTCCCCAGGCGAAGGTTCCCCTCGCGGTTTCACTCGATTACCGAAAAACGAATGCAATTCTTCCTTTACCTCCACGGGAAATGGAACCGGGAAATCCTTTTACCCTTCAGGGAAGTTCGATTGGGCATGGATCCCTCATCCGATTTCTCCTTCGCCACACTGGAAGAACTTCAAGCTTCATCCATTGCCGATCTGCCCTCGCAAATCGTTCTTTCCCCTACAGATGATTACATACGGGTTACTTCGGATCGACCCCTATTGATCCAGGGAGTGGAGCGATCCTCCGGCTGGCTCAGAGTGAACGGGATCCTCCGCGCGGGTCCTGTAAAAATCGTGTTCAAAGGGCCTCTAGAAGTGAAAGAACGGGTGCGAATGAAGCCCTCTTTCATCGCTCTATCGAACTACTACGGCCCTGGAGTGGCTTCGGGATTCCTCGCTCTTCTATGCGTAACCGTTGGGCTGTATACTTTGGCCCACCTTCCTGCTCCCCTTGCCTCCTCTGAACTAAGTGTTCATGCCCCTATTCCCCCTACCGAATCTGTACCTGCCAGATCCGAGCCACGCCCTTCCTCCACCGAGTTCGCTCCCAAGGGTCCCTCGATTCCGCCCTCCCCCAGAGGATCCGCATCCCTCACCGGTTCGATTCCCTCTGTTTCCTCACAGCTACCTTCGAAGAAGGCAGAGCCCCGGAAAGAGCCTTTTCCCGATTTCCCCGACTCCCTCCCCATTGTGGCGCCCGGAGGAAGGATCCCCGTGGTTCCCATCAAGGTACTCTTCGTGCATGCCCATCCCGATGACGAATCCATCGAGTTCGGAACCCTCATGGCTCTCTGCAAAACGCAAGGCATTCCCACAGCTACGGTACTGTTCACCGATGGAGAGGGAGGGATCTTTTCAAAGGAGTATTCGGGTCCCCGGACCTCCTTACGGGAGATCCGTATCCGGGAAGCAGCCTGGGCCCTTCATACCCTGGGAAGCGCCCTCTATATTCGACTGGGATTGTCCAACCTACCGTACAATGGGGTTCGGGACGAGCAAAAAGCTACCGAGGTGATCCAACGGTGGAGCCCCTCCAACCCTACGGAACGGATGGTGGACATTCTCCTTACCCTCAAACCAGATATCGTGATTTCCCCTGAAGAGCCCTCCAAGATTCGAAAACATTTCGAGCATGAAGCAGTGGCGCTGGTCGTGAAGAATGCCATCGATCAGGTACGGCGAATGGGGCACTCATTTCCAAGAGGATACCTCCAGAGTCTGGATCCCCGGTATCCGATGGAACGGAAAGGGAGCATTTCCTTTACCCGTAGTCCGGTGGCAGATCTTCAGCGGACAGCACTCTCCCATCATCGAACCCAGGCGGATGCCTTTTACTTCGGAGTTCAGAGGACGGAAAAGTATCCGGAAGAGGTGTACAGGGTGAAGTTCTGGAGTTTAGAGGAGGACACCCTTCTCTATTTCACGGAAAGGGCTCCGAAACAGGTCCCCTGAATGGGACACGTCAATACGGGCAGGTAACAATAGAGGGGGGAAAGATGCCCCCCCTATATCGAGCCTTACACGACGTAGGTCCCCGCGGAAACCTTCCCTCCCGTTCCTGTCCAGTTGGTGTGGAAGAACTGTCCTCTCGGCTTGTCGATCCGTTCATAGGTGTGGGCACCGAAGTAGTCTCGTTGAGCTTGCAGGAGGTTAGCGGGAAGACGTTCGCTTCGGTATCCATCGTAGAAAGCCAACGCGGTGGAAAACGCAGGAATGGGGATTCCATTGAGGGCTGCTACGGAAACAACCTTGCGCCAGGAGGGTTCGCACTTTTTGATGATCTTGCGGAAGTAATCATCCACCAACAGGTTGTTCAGGTTCGGATTCCGGTCGAAGGCATCCTTGATGCGCCCCAAGAATACGCTTCGGATGATGCAACCGCCCCTCCATACCAGCGCAATCCCTCCATAGTTCAGGTTCCAGTTGTACTCTTTCGCAGCCTCTCGCATCAGCATGAATCCCTGGGCATAGCTCACGATCTTCGAGGCTAGTAAAGCTTTTCGGATGTCTTCCACGAACTCTTCCTTGTCACCTTCGAACTTGGGTTTGGGCCCCTTCAACACTTTGGATGCTTCCACCCGTTCATCCTTCAACGCGGAAAGGCAACGGGCATACACCGCTTCCGCAATGAGGGTGATGGGGATTCCCAATTCTACTGAACTGATCACCGTCCACTTACCCGTACCTTTCTGTCCTGCGGTGTCGAGGATTTTATCCACCAGGGGCTTCTTGTCCTCGTCTTTGAAGGCAAGGATGTCCCGAGTGATTTCGATGAGGTAACTATTCAATTCCCCCTTGTTCCATTCCGCGAAAACCTTGTGCATGTCCATCGCCTTATATTTTAAAAGGGTCGCCATCAGATGGTAGGCTTCGCAGATGAGTTGCATATCCCCATACTCGATCCCATTGTGCACCATCTTGACGTAATGGCCGGCTCCGTCCTGCCCAATCCAATCACAGCAGGGCTCCCCTTCTGGGGTTTTGGCAGCGATGGCCTGAAAGATCTCTTTCACCAGGGGCCATGCTTTTGGGTTCCCTCCAGGCATCAGGGAGGGACCATGCCGTGCTCCTTCCTCCCCCCCCGAGACACCCGTTCCTATGAAGAGAATCCCCTTTTCATCCAGGTACTTGGTTCGCCGAATGGTATCAGGATAGTGGGAGTTCCCCCCATCGATGATGAGGTCACCCTTGTCAAGGTGGGGTAGCAGAAGTTCGATGAACTCATCTACCGCTTCACCGGCCTTCACCATCAGCATGATCTTTCGAGGCTTTGATAGGAGATTGACGAACTCTTCCAGGCTCTTGGCACCATAGATGGTGGACCGACCCTTGGCAGCATCGTTCAAGAACTCATCCACCTTCGAAACGGTCCGGTTAAAAACTGCCACCTTGTATCCCTTGTCGTTCATGTTGAGCACAAGGTTCTGCCCCATGACAGCCAATCCGATCAATCCAATGTCTGCTTTCCCGTTCATAACCTTCTCCTTCGATACCTATACATAATTTATGCGATTATACACCGGTGGGAGTACCGGCTTCAAATATTTTCCGATAAGCCCAGAGACCTACGGCGGGATTGGAAACAAAGTACACCCGTTCCCCAGAGGATAATTCATTCCACCCTTCCCTAAGCCTGCTCGGGTCGTACTTTTTCAGGGCCTCTTCCAGAGACCCATACTGGAACCCTACCCCTTCGATCTCTTCCTTCGAAAGATGGCCTGGGCAGTAGGTGATGGAGAACCGCCCTTCTGAGGAACCATGAATAAGGTGAGCGGCCGCGCTGAGGTTCTCCTTCAAGTCTTTGTTCTTCTCTACCTGCGCGAGGGTATAGGGGGTCCCCTTATACCCATACTTCCGAATCAATCCGTCTATGGTCTTATCCTCTCCAAACTCCCGCAAACCGGGTGCCAGGACAATCAGTTCCCCCTGGTCAGCCAACGCCATGCGGGTTCGATAGATGCTCTTGTTCCCCAGCCAGGTACTCCGGTACTCACCCGGATCCAGATACACCACTACTTTCTGAAGAGGCTCTTCCAGCATCGTGATGTTCACCTCAGCTGAAAGATCGGCCGCACGTTCGTAGCATTCCTCATCATCCCCGATGAAGAGCCCTCGAAGAGCCAGCTTCCCTTCGGAGTTCCTGCCCAACACCGTAAGGACATAGAGGATGGGGAGATCTTGGGCGAAGTTCCTCGAGGCATAGTTCAGTACATCCCGTACAGGGGTCTGTTTCCTGCCCATGATCCGTTCCATCCCATACACGGCGCCGAGGAAATGACTCTTGTTGATCCCCTCCTGGCCGCCCGTGCCAACGAACACATTCTTGTTGAAGTTGGCCATCCCGATCACCTCGTGGGGAACCACCTGTCCGGGGGAAATGATCAGATCGAACCCGCCTTTCACTAACAGGGTGTTCACCTGGGCAGGCCAATCGTACTCGACCCGGCCTTCGGAAACCCGCGCCACGAACTCAGCAGGCACCACTCCAAGGGTCGTCAGATCCTTTCTCCAGTTATGGACCCGAAATAGACCCTTCGGGGTAGAGCCAAACATCAGTTCGATTTCAGACTCCGTGAGGGGAACATGAGTTCCCAACGCGGGGAGAATATCCGTCAACCGGCTCCCATAGTAGCGCCAGGCAAAGCGCGTGATTTCTCCGGCTTTCGAATGCAATCGAGTGATATCGGGAGGGATCACCAAGACCTTTTTTCGAGGCCCCAAGGCTTGGAAAGTTTGTTCCAGAGCCCCTTCCATCTCTTCTTTGGAAATATCCTCTGTATTAGAACCTCTGGCATAGTACAGCATAACTTATTCTTTCACGGATTCTACTCCTCCGTCAACAGTAGAAGGAAAGCTTAGAAACCAGTACATTAGAACCATATGATAGGGTACAAGATCGGGGTTCATGTTCCCGTGATCGGAGGAGTGAAGAACGTGCCTCTCATCGCGCGGGAACTAGGCGCAGAGGCTTTCGCTTTCTTCACAAAGAATCAAAAACAATGGAAGGGGAAGCCTCTAACCGAGGAAGATACCAAAGCCTTTCGGCAGAACTTGCAGGAAGTGGGGATTTCTCCCAAGTTTGTCCTGCCCCACAACGGCTATCTGATCAATATCGGGAATCCTTTCGAAGAAAAACGAAAAAAATCTCTCGACTCCCTCAAAGAAGAGGCGGAAAGAGCACTTCTTTTAGGGCTTCTAACCTTGAACTTTCATCCCGGCAGTCACCTGGGGCTACTGTCGGAAAGAGAATGCTTGCGATTGGTGGCATCGGGGATCAATGAAGTTCTACAAGGGATCCCCCAGATTACCCTTGTATTGGAAACTACGGCAGGCCAGGGTAATAGCATAGGATACCGGTTCGAACACCTGGCAGAGCTGATCCATCTTTCCCTAGACCCAGAACGAATCGGAGTCTGTATCGATACCTGTCATATCTTTGCCGCTGGGTATGAACTGCGTACGGAAGAAGGATATGAGGAGACCTTCCGTTCCTTTTCCCGGGTCATCGGATTCCACAAGCTGAAAGGGGTGCATCTGAATGATTCCCGTTCTCCTCTGGGAAGCAGGACCGACCGACATGCCAGTCTCGGGAGGGGAGAACTGGGGCTTCACACCTTCCATCGTATCTTACACGATCCCCGATTCCAGGAGGTTCCCCTCATTCTGGAAACCCCCAATCCATCCCTTTGGATAGAAGAGATCGCCTTCCTGAAAACTATCTGCCTGCTTTCACCCACCGATCCTCTACCACCCCTTCGGGGGGTCGAGGATCTCCCGGAGGATTACCGCCTGCTTCCAGGGGGAAAGCTTCGTAATCTTCTCCGGAAGTGAAGCCCTGGGTGTTTCTCCCTTTGCAGAGGATCGTTCCTTTTCGGAAGTCAGGGATTCTTCGTCTGGAATCATACGAGGGGGTACGTAGGGTTTTTCTTCTTGAACTCCTTCGACAAACTCCCCCTTCTTGAACTCGGTGGCCACTTCCTGTGCCATGGAGTATAGCGGTCGCCTCTCTCGGAACCCCCTCCCTACTCTTGGAACGATCCCTTCCCCTTCTGGGGATCGCTTCGGTAAGGGCGTCTGTTTGGCCTGAACCCCTGCCTTTCTCTGCGCCCGAGCTTGAAGGATCCTGATGGCGATCAAGAAAGCGAGAGGAATCAGGACAAAGAGATTGGAAATGAGTTCGTTCATTTGGAAGGAGCCTCACCACCGATGCTTTTCCGCATGTTCGTGTCTGCCTGAATGTTCATCATGCGGTAGTAATCCATCACCCCAAGCTGCCCTTTCCGAAAGGCTTCCGCGATGGCCAGGGGAATCTCCGCTTCTGCCAGCACCACTTTGGCCCTATTTTCCTGGACAAGGGCGAGCATTTCTTGTTCCCGCGCCTGGGCCGCTGCCCTTCGCTTCTCCGCCTCGGCCTGGAACCGCCTCTTGTCCGCCTCTGCCTGATCGGCCTGGAGCTTGGCTCCGACGTTCGCGCCCACATCGATATCGGCGATGTCGATGGATAGGATCTCGAATGCAGTTCCCGCATCCAACCCTTTTTCCAGCACGGTCTTCGAGATCAGATCGGGATTCTCCAACACCGCTTTGTAGGACTCTGCCGAACCGATGGTGGTGACAATCCCCTCCCCTACTCTAGCAATGATGGTTTCCTCGGTGGCTCCCCCCACCAGACGTTCGATATTGGCCCGAACGGTTACCCTCGCCTTCACCTGTAACTGGATTCCATCTTTGGCTACGGCATCGATGGTGACTTTCCCCTTCGACGGATCGGGACAATCGATTACCTTCGGATTCACGCTGGTCTTCACGGCTTCCAGCACATCCCTTCCGGCCAGGTCTATGGCCGCTGCCCGTTGAAAGGGCAGAGGGATGTTTGCCTTATTGGCCGCTACCAGTGCCTGGCTTACCTTCATCACATTCCCCCGTGCCAGGAAATGGGTTTCCAGCATGTCCGTTTCCACCGGTATCCCCGCTTTAGTAAGCATGATCCGTGCATCCACGATCACCGATGGATTCACGTGTCGTAGCCACATACCGATGATCCTACCCATTCCCACCGGAGCACCCGATAGAAGGGCTCTGAACCACAGGCCGAAGAACTTGAAGAAGAGGATCAGAAACCCCAACACCAGAAGGGTCAATACGGCAAATGCGATTAGATATAGCATACAACCTCCCTGATTAGCTTTCCTCGTATCATCAAATTGCCTTTACGACAATTCTATTTCCCCTAACATACATCACCCGTACGGGTGTTCCCTGGGGGACAAACTCCCCTTCGGTTTCCACTGGATACACCATGTCCCCAAACTTTGCTTTCCCCGAAGGTCTTAATATCGTCAATGCCCTTCCCTCCTGTCCTACGAGCTCCGGGGGGATAACCTGGAAGTCCTCCGGGAGATGGATACTCTCGACTGCGACAGGTTCCCCCTGCCTATCTTTCCCCCCCTGTGGGCTTTTCTTCAGTATTTCACCCTGTTTCTCAAGAGGGGAAGAGCCGGATGCAGTACCGTAGATCATGGTTTTCAAGGCAAGGTGATCGAAGATTCGCACCTTGGGAAGCAGAAGGATCAAGGCTGCCACCCCTACTACCCCTGAGAGTAACCCACTCCCTACCACGATCAAGTTTCGAATCAAAATGTCCCACTGCCAGGAGAACTCGGGGAACACGAAGTCCTGCATGGAAAACAGAAGAGCCAACCCAATGAGCACGAGACCCGAAATTCCAGTAATCCCAAAGCCTGGAAGTATGAAGAGTTCTACTGCCAAGAGCCCGATTCCTACCAGGAGCATGATGATCTCCAATGATCCTACCGTTCCTAGCAGGGCATTGCTTCCAAAGAGGGTGAGGAAACAAATCACCGCAATAGTTCCAGGAATTCCAAACCCCGGTGTGCTTATTTCCATGAAGAGTGCCACGAGCCCAACGAGGATCAGGAGGGCCTGTACCGGCCCGGAAGTGATCAATTCCAGTACCCTATCCGCAAAGGTGTTTTCCAGCTCCACAATCTCACCTTCCACCCCCAGGGTCCTTGCTAAGGAATCTAGATCCTCTACTGTACCCCTGGACAAACCGTACCGCTCTGCCTCTTTCGCCGTAAGGGAAAGGAGTTTCCCCTTGGGGGAAACTAGCTGGATCCTCCGCACCTCCTTGGGACGCTCCTTCTCGAGCCTTTCCAGCTCCTGCAGGGTCATTAGGCGAACTCTACCTCCCTGTTCCACTTCCCAGACTTCCAAGTCCAGGTCTACCATAGCCAGCGCCAACTCCACCGGATGCCCGTTCTTTTCTGCCAGCGCGGCCATCTGGGTACGAACCGCACTCACCACCTTCTCCCCTGCCGGCTGCATCGATCCGTCCGCTCCGATGGTTACGGGTGCTGCGGCTCCGATGGAAGTTCCCGGAGCCATATAGATCTCTCCACAGGACAGGGCGATGAGGGCTCCGGCAGACCAGCTAACCCCCATGCTGGCAGGACCACTGCGAATGAAAGCCACGGTTTTTGCCTTTTTAATGGATCCAATGAACGAAGAGATCTGCAATGCCGTATCCACTCTGCCCCCAAAAGTATCGATGTCGAACACCAGAACCGATGCCCCCTCATCGATGGCCTTGGATACATGCCTTCGGATGAATGATTCAAGGGATGGAACAATGTCTCCCTGTACCGGAATGACAAATAACCTATTCGTCTCTTTCACTTCACCGGATAGAGGCGTACCTAGAAGCGGAATCAGAAGGATGATAACCCAAATCCCTGGAATCGTGTTTTTTCCCATATTCACCTCTTATTAGAATATATGGCTTTACGATCGTCAACTCAAGGTACTTCTTTTCCCCGGGATGGAATAATGCGGGTTTTTCTGCTACTTTCCTAGCAGGATGAAATCGGAACTCCGGGAAATCGATCTGTATCCACCCCTAGAGAAGTTCTTGACTCACCACGGGTACTTGGTACACGCGGAAGTCGTCCTCAGTGACATCTCCGCAACAAAAGAAGGAATGCTCCTGGTGGTGGAAGTAAAACTCCGATTCAACCTGGATGTGATCCTCCAAGCTCTCGAAAGGCAACGGGCTGCCGATGCAGTCTACATCGCCGTACCCATACGGAATTTCCGGCGCTATCCCAGGAGATGGAAAACCATACGTACCCTATGCTCCCGTTTATCCATTGGGGTTCTATTCGTTCGTTTCGTGGAGGGAAGGGATCCTGAAGTGGAGGTAGCCCTTCCTCGAAAGGAAATCCCTAGACCAAACTCGAAAGAAAAACTCCTCTTTTTACAGGAAATGGAACGCAGGGGCACCAATCGGAACACTGGGGGTTCCACCAGAGTGCCCCTGTTTACCGCTTACAGAAAGGAAGCCTTGCGGATCGCCAAATGCCTGGCCGAGCATGGCCCTCTCTCCCCCCGTGAACTCCGCACTCTCGGTTGTGCTTCCGCCTCCGGTTCGATCCTCCTCAAGAATTACTATGGCTGGTTCCAACGAATCCAGCGTGGAGTCTATCAACTGAGTGAAAAGGGTAGAAAGGCTCTGGAAGAGTATTCTTCTGTATAAACATGCAAGGCGGGCGGTAGTCGAGGCGCGGGCAGTCCAAGGCTATAGAAGTTCCTGTTGACAGACGTCTACTTTTGTGAAGTAATACTCAGTTAATCTCTTTTTCGGGGAGGAATTATGTCTTACGTGGAAGATCTTTTCAGTCTAACGGGAAAAAGGGTGATCATCACCGGAGGCGCGGGGGTTATCGCGGGTACCATGGCGGAAGCCTTAATTCGTGCAGGGGCTAAGGTTTGTCTCTGGGGCCGGGGCACCCATCACCCCGTGGAAGAAGCGGTGAAGAGGGTGGCGGAAAAAACGGGAAAACCGGAAGCTGTCTCCGGTGTGACGGTAGATACCGGGATCGAGGAAGACGTGCAGCGGGCCATCGAAAAAACCATCGAGGTAATGGGAGAACCCAACGGCTTGATCAACGCCGCAGGAGGGAACAAGGGCAAAAGCGCCTTCGTGGATGTGGACATTGCCCTGTTCAACGAAGTGATCCACATGAACCTCCTGGCCGGGCTCGTGATCCCCACAAAGTACATTGCGGCCTACTGGATCAAGAAAAACATCAAAGGAACCATCATCAACCTGACATCCATGGGATCCTACGTTCCCCTGTCGGGCGTATGGGCGTACGATGCGGCCAAATCGGCTACGTTGAACCTTACCATGGCTACGGCAAAAGAGTTTGCCCCTTACGGGATACGGGTAAACGCCATTGCACCGGGATTCTTCATCGGCCACCAGAACAAGGCTCTCTTGATCAAGGATGAAGCTACCGGTGAGCTGACCGATCGCGGGAAAGCGGTTATCGCCCACACGCCCTTTGGAAGATTTGGAAAGCACGAAGAACTTGCGGGGGCTACCATCTTTCTCATGAGCGATGCAGCATCGGGATTCATTACGGGAGTGTCGCTGCCTGTGGATGGGGGATACCTTGTACAGAACATTTGAGGAGGATACCTATGGCTTTCATGGATGAAGATTTTTTGCTCCAATCGGAGACTGCCCGGATCTTGTACCATTCCTACGCCAAGTACATGCCTATTTTCGACTATCATTGCCACCTTTCACCCAAACAGGTAGCGGAGAACAGAAATTTCAAGAACCTCACCGAAATCTGGTTAGGAGGAGACCACTACAAATGGCGCTTGATGCGAGCGGCGGGGGTGGAAGAACGATACATCACCGGAGACGCGTCAGAGGAGGAAAAGTTTCTAGCCTGGGCAGCGGTGGTTCCGCAGACCATTGGGAATCCCGTATTCCACTGGACCCACCTGGAACTGAAACGATACTTCGGTATCGACGGCGTCCTCCTGCGGCCTGAAACGGCCCGGGAGATCTGGGAACATGCCAACTCCCTCCTCCAGAAACCCGAGTACAGACCCCGGGCGATTATGGAGAAATTCATGGTCAAGGTGGTATGCACCACCGACGATCCCGCAGATGACCTTGTCTACCATAAGCAGGTAGCATCCGATTCTACCATGAAAACCAAGATGCTCCCCGCCTTCCGACCCGACAAGGCAATGAACTGCGACGATCCCAAGACGTACAATGCCTATCTGGAGGTACTGGAAAAGGCCTCAGGAACAAGGATCCATACCTACACCGACTTGATCGATGCCCTTGATAAAAGGCACCAGTACTTTCACCAACTAGGGTGCCGATTGACGGACCATGCCCTCCTGGTTCCCGTGGCCGAACCTCTGGAGGAAAAAGCCTTACAGAAGGCTTTCTCGAAAGTCCGTTCCGGAGATGAGCCTACGCCTGAGGAGGCGAACCTGATTCGTACGGGAGTTCTCTACGAAGTGGCCCGGATGAATGCCAAACGAAACTGGACGATGCAACTCCATATCGGAGCCCTGCGAAACAACAACTCCCGGATGTACAAGCTCTTAGGACCGGATACGGGGTTCGACTCCATCTCCGACCTCCCCATTGCCCGACCCCTTTCGAAGTTCCTGGATCTGTTGGATTCACAGAACCAATTACCCCGAACCATCCTCTACAGCTTGAATCCCAACGATAACGAAGTCCTGGCTACGATGATCGGGAATTTCCAGGGCGGTGGGGTACCGGGGAAAATGCAGTTCGGTTCAGCCTGGTGGTTCAACGATCAGAAGGATGGGATGGAACAGCAGATGCGGATTCTTGCCAACATGGGGCTCCTTTCCAGGTTCATCGGAATGTTGACGGACTCCCGCAGTTTCATGTCCTATCCCAGGCATGAGTACTTCCGAAGAATTCTCTGTAACCTCCTTGGGAACTGGGTCGAAACAGGGGAAGCACCGAAGGATTTGAACCTGTTGGGGCGGATGGTGGAAGACATCTGCTTCCACAACGCCAAGAACTATTTTGGAATCCCCATAGACTGACTGCAGGAGGAACGCAAGATGAGACAGTTAGAGAAATATTCGATTGGAATCGGGGATCGATTCGCTCGGCAGGGAAAGGCTCAACTGGGAGCACTGGTAGAAGCGAAGAAACTTGGGGTGCATCTCGTCCCCGTGTGGAACAAATCCTACCGGGAACACACCATCGTGCACACGGACCCGGCTACGGTCCGCAAGGAGGCGGACGAGGCGGTAGACGCTTTAGGATGGAAGGACAGCTACTATGTGGATGCGGACCATATCAGTCTGAAGACGGTAGACCTTTTCCTCGATTCCAGCGACTTTTTCACCTTGGATGTGGCAGATTACGTGGGGAAATCGGCCCAGGGGAAGGATATCGAAGGTTTCGTCCAGGCCCACAAATCCGTACTCGGTACCCTTTCCATTCCCGGAATCGAAAAACCCCTTTCCATCACCGAGGAAATCGTACGAAAGACAGCCGAAAAGTATCTATTGGCCATTCAGGAGGCGGGAAAGATCTACCGGTATATCGAATCGAAAAAGGGGAAGGGGAACTTCATTACCGAAGTCTCCATCGACGAAACGGACGCTCCGCAGGTGCCGGTAGAACTGCTTTTTATCCTTTCTGCCATTGCCCGAGAGGGAATACCCGCCCAGACGATCGCGCCAAAGTTTACCGGTCGTTTCAACAAGGGAATAGACTATGTGGGAGACGTGAACCAGTTCGAAAAAGAGTTCAATGAGGATCTTGCCGTGGTAACCTTTGCCGTGAAAGAGTTCGGGCTACCCCCCAACTTAAAGCTCAGCGTGCACTCGGGAAGTGACAAGTTTTCCATCTATGGTCCCATCCAGAAAGCTTTGAAACGTACGGGGGCGGGCCTCCATCTGAAAACAGCAGGAACCACATGGCTGGAGGAACTCATCGGCCTAGCCGCGGGGGAAGGAGAAGGCCTTGCCATTGCGAAGGAGATCTACAGACAGGCGTATGGACGGTTCGATGAACTCTGTGCGCCTTACGCAAGTGTAATCGATATCGACCGATCGAAACTTCCAGATCCGGCTCAGGTAGCCAAGTGGGATGGGAAACGATTCGCAGAAACCCTTAGACACGTGCAGAGTAACCCCCACTACAATCCACATTTCAGGCAACTCCTCCATGTTGGGTACAAAGTTGCCGCTGAGCTGGGAGACAGATACTACAGTGCAGTGGAAGCTGCAGAGAAGGTGATCGCGAAGAACGTACAGGAAAACTTGCTAGAACGGCACATCAAACGCGTGTTTCTATAAATGTTCGAAAAGAGAATTGAATCGATACAGCAAAAAGCGGCCCTCCCGGCCGCTCTTTCCATCTTTTATCAACGATCTCTATCCGCTAGTAAAACTTTTATTTCTTCAAGCTACTCAGTGCAACTTTCTTGATCTTGTTTCCTACCCGGATGTTACAGTATACATCGATGGATTGAAAAATACCGGTTCCTGAACCACCTCTTCCCCCCTGAAAGGTTACCTTATCTCCCTTCTTCAAGGAAGAGAATTGCTTCAACAACTCTAGAGCTCCTTGCAGTGTTTTTTCTTTCTTGGTCTCTCTGCCTCGTAAAGCGTTCGCTTTCTTCAGCAGTTCCTTTTGTTTCTCTTTCGGTTGTTGAGCTAGAAACAGAGCAATTTCTTCTTCGGTTAATGTTTTTTCTGCCATGCGTTATTCCTCCATTCTGTTATCTTTTTATTAAAGATAACAAAAATTGGATATTATTGCAACTATCAACACAAAGGTTTTACTAGTTTAACACAAACGGGTGTAGGTATTTCGAT
>Ga0101944_10000593_pt1 | contig 101918 bp, 98 predicted proteins | sample DewCreD2012metaG_FD_75245 | JGI IMG/M metagenome (GOLD analysis project Ga0101944, IMG submission 75245) | Hot spring sediment bacterial and archeal communities from British Columbia, Canada, to study Microbial Dark Matter (Phase II) - Dewar... ... | reverse complement strand
CCTGAGACTCAGACGTACCTGGGAAAAGACTTGAATCCATGACACACCCCCTGGCTAGTAGGATTACAAGGGCTCCGTAGCGCCCTCTACCCCTCTAGACAGGCAACTGCACGTTCTTGCTTCAGTTTCCACAAGCTTCGGGGTACTAAGTACTGCATAGCCAAGGGGTGGTATTCAGGAGAAGGTTTCCCCACCGGTATCCCCTCCTGCCCATGATCCATTCCTGGTCTATGTATCTATTGATTACGGTCAGTTGTTTTCTTCTCTAAAAATTCCCAAAAAAACACATTTTCGTTCAATAATTAGTATTCCTATTAGATTACTATTGAATTAACACATGAGTAATGAGTATGGAGGTAATATATGAGGTATCATCAATTGGCAATCTCAAAACCCGAAGAACTGATCTTTGGTCGTTCGCTAAAACCAGTCCGTTCTAGACGGGGGCTCATTATTGGAGCGGGGAAAGTATATCCTGAGTTAAATTTCACCCTGCCTCCTATGGCTCTAACGGATGAGACTTTCTCAGAGGTAAGAGAACAGTATAGAGGCATTGTAACCGATGCGCTAGCACGGGCAGTGGATCTCCATATGGAGGGCCTCGTATTGGAATTCGAGACTCTCCTGGAAATGACCTTGCGCCCTGAATGGGGGGTAGAGTTGGTGGCAATAATGAACGAGGTATGCGAAGAGTTTTACCAGAAGTATGGATTGAAAACAGAGATCCGCCTCACTCCCAATGACACGCGGGATTTCGAACGGCCTGTTCGGATGCGGACCAGTCGGTATCTGGAATCGATGTTCCGGCTTTTCGAGGAGGGTGCTCGAGCGGGGGGTACATTTCTATCCATCGAAAGCACTGGAGGAAAAGAGGTCTGCGATGAAGCTCTGGTGAACTGTGATACAGCCGGAGTTGTGTTTGCCCTCGCGGTCTTGGGTGTGCGGGATATGCATTTTCTGTGGAAGCACATTGTAGAGATCGCCCATCGTACTGGTTCCATTCCGGGGGGTGACACGGCCTGCGGATTTGGGAATACGGCCATGGTGCTGGCAGAGAAAAAGTACATCCCCAAGGTGTTTGCCGCCATGGTTCGGATCGTATCGGTAGTCCGTACGCTGGTAGCCATCGAGGAGGGAGCAGTGGGACCGGATAAGGATTGTGGGTATGAAGGACCTTTCCTCAAGGCCATCACTGGACTGCCTATATCGATGGAAGGAAAAACCGCCGCCTGTGCCCACTTTAGCCCTGTGGGAAATGTAGCGGCGGCGGCAGCGGACCTATGGTCCAACGAGTCAGTTGCCAATACAAAACTCTTATCGGGGATGGCTCCTACCGCATACCTGGAACAATTGGAGTACGATACACGGCTGATGAATCGGGCGATCGAAACGGGTACTGCTCCCATCCTCCAGAAGCTCTTTGTGGAAAGCGATATCCACCTGGATCCCCAGGCATGGGTTCTCTCCCCCGAAACAGTAATAGCCATATCGCAGGAAATGGTACAAGCGAAGAACCCGGTGGAGGCCGCGGTTCGGGGGGCTCAGAAGGGGATGCATATCTTAAGGGAAGCCTACCGTAGTGGATCCCTTCTACTGGAAGAACGAGAGGTAGAGTGGTTGTCTCGGATCGAAGAAGACTTGGCCGGACTTCCGCTGGATGAAAGCGGCCTCACCGCTCAGGTGGAGCCTTTCTTGGATCCTCAGAAAGTGATCCTGAGCGAGTACGGCTTGTAGAAGGAGAGAACATTTTCGAAGCCGTAAAGAAATCGACAGGGGCCCCTCGTAACCGCGGCATTATTCCGTGCACCGCTGTAGCCCTTCCTACCTTTATGTTGCCTTCCGTTGGATCAGGACTTTTTCGGCCCACCGGCCGCTTCGGTAGTATAGAACGGAGATCGTAGTTCCCACCACCCAGCCGGTGGGCATAGACCACCAAATACCGGGGATTCCCCAGAGTTTGGAGAATAGGATCGCTGCAGGCACCCGAATGATCCACATCGCCAGCAAGGTAGTGAGAAAGGGAACCATCACGGCTCCGGCTCCCCGGATCACGCCGTTGGTGATGAACATCAGGGTGAATACCAGATGGAAGGGAGCGATGATCTGTAAATACTCGGCACCCGTGCGAACCACCTCCGGATCCTGACTGAAAAGTCCGATCAGTTCATTTCGGAAGATTAGGAATAGGATGATCATAATCCCCACTATGCTGCACCCGATACGCAACGCAGCCGCATATCCGGCCCTCACCCTATCCGGTCGACCAGCCCCCAGATTTTGACCCGCAAAGGAGGAGACTGCTAGGCCGATATTCATTGCCGGGAGGGCCGCGAGGGAATCGATTCGGGAGGCTGCCGTGAACCCGGCCATTACGGTAGCTCCAAAGCCGTTTACGATGGCAGTCATGAACATAATTCCCAAGGAAACCAGGATCTGTTGAGCTCCCGTGGGCAGACCGAGGGTGAGGCTCAAACGGAACAAGGAAGGATGGAACGAGAGACGCGAAAAGTTGGTCCGCAAAACCGGGTGGGTACGATTGAGGTATAGGATGGATCCTATAACCGATACCCCCTGACTTATCACAGTAGCCCAGGCGACACCTCTGGTTCCCCAATGAAACCGAATCACGAACAGGAGATCGAGGCAGATGTTCAGCACCGTAGCGATGATCAGCATGTAGAGGGGGGTTTTCGAATCTCCCAATCCCCGGAGGATGGAACTTACCCCGTTGTAACCCATCATTAGAAGGGAGCCCCCGAAGATGATACGCAGGTAGGAAGCTGCAGGCTCAAACACTTCCGGGGGGACCGTAAAGTGTGCAAAAGAGGTTCTGTCCAAAGAATTCCGGCAACACTTAAACCGATCCCCATCCAGAATAAGGCGATATAGGTAGTATCGATGAGGGACCGCACCTTATTCATCTCTTTTGCCCCGTACGCCTGTGAGATTAGGATATTGGCCCCCATGGTAAGACCTGTCATGAGGGCGATCATGAGAAAGATCACAGGGAAGGAAGCACCGACTGCCGCCAAAGCTTCCTTTCCCACGAAGTTCCCCACCACCCAACTGTCCACCATATTGTAAAATTGTTGGAACAGGTTCCCGATCAGCATGGGAACCGCAAACCGGAGAATCAAGGGGCCCTCAGCGCCTTTTGTCAAATCCTGCATGTTTTTACATCCTGCATGGTTGGAGCGATAGTACCGAGGAAACCCGCAGGGTGTCCAGTAACAGATAGAATTTTGGAAGCGGACATAAAAAACGAAGCTTAGAACTCAGGCGAGGACTGATGTGCTGTAACAAGTACGACCTTCGAAGGAATCCTTCTCGGGGAAAGCGGTTTTCAATTTCGTGGGCAGTGCATTGAAAACCGTCTCCGAAATGGCAACGCAACCAGGCTTCGCCCATTGCTTTTCTAGATGAGCTGCGTAGTTGATTACATCGGAGATGATCTTACCAGTGTCGAGGTTGAATTTGACCCTACCGCAGTCGAGACCGATTCTCAGGGAAAAATCTTCCGCTATGGGATAATCCGGTGACAGTTGAAATACCATGAGGGACCGTTGGATGTCCAATGCACAGAGGACTGCCCGGATTTCATGGTCCTTGAAAGTCATGGCCACTACCCCCCCATCCCCTGCCCAGTTCCAAATTCTCCCATCGTAGTGCTCCAAAAGGTGATCAAGGAAGGACGCGAATTTGAAGTAAAGTTTTTCCATCATTTTCTGGCCGTGAGAGCGGACAAGGTCCGAGTTCTTCACTATGTCTATGCTCATGATGGTGCAGTCGTAGATCTTGTCGTTTTTCAGAGCCCCCCAGTTCTTTAGGCGTGATGAATCCTTACCCGCGGGAAGGATCTTTCCACTTTTGAAATCGTACTGATACCCGTGCCGGGTCATGGAAGTAAGGAAGGATTCGATTCTTTGTAGTTCAACCGTTCGGTTCAAGAAGAATTTTCCATCTAACCCCGTAACAAACTGCATCAGCCGAAGAAGCCCTCCATTACGGTCGGATCCTATCGTATCACAGAGGATGAGGGCCGCCTTGCGGCTGGAGATGGTGATGTGCCGTTCTGTACCGGAAATGGCGTAGTGATCGTACTTTTTATCCAGGAGAAAACGACCTATCTCGTTGATTTCTTCGGGTTTGAAATTTGCCGCCAACAACTCCACAAATTCGTTTTTCAGCACGTCGTCAATCATGGTTTCTTATTCTACATCTTTATGGAGATATCCGCAAGAACGATTTTTATGGAGTTAGTTGTGTGTACCCTATACGTTTGCATCTTGCTATTTAGGTTCATATAATATAGTCGGTCGGAGGTGTTCATGATGTTCCCCTGGTACCTATGGGTCGTATTAGGAATCGTGTTTTTCACCCTAGAGATCGTTACACCGGGATTTTTATTCGCCTGTTTCGGTGTAAGCTGTTTGTCTGCCGGTATAGTATCCTCCTTAGGCGCGGGGATAGAGTTACAGATTCTTTCCTTCACTCTTATGACCCTCGTTACTTTTTTCGGAATCCGACCCTTCATGCTACGTTATTTGTCTTCTTCAGAGAGTAACGTACCTACAAACGTGGATGCGTTGATAGGAAAAAAGGCGTTAGTGGTAGAAACCATTGATCCTCTGCGTAATAAAGGAAGAGTAGTTGTGGGAGGGGAAAACTGGAAAGCGATCTCCCTAAATGATGCTATTATAGAAACAGATACAGAAGTAGTGGTAGTGAAAGTGGACGGCATTAAATTGGTTGTTCGTCCAGAAATTAAACAATAGAGGGAAGGTGTATTATGGCAATTCTAATTGTATTAATCGCAGTAGCTGTTTTTGTGATCATTTTTGTAGCCGCAGGTTTCAGAATCATCAAGCAAGCAGAAACCATGGTGATCGAACGGTTGGGGAAATACAATAGAACACTAAAACCTGGAATCAATATCATTTGGCCTATTTTTGACAAACCAAGGGAAATTACGTGGAAGTTTATTCAGCAGGATGTGGATGGAAAAACGATTGTCAGGCAGGTTTCCACCTCCCATATCGATCTTCGGGAGACGGTATACGATTTTCCCCGACAAAACGTGATTACACGGGATAATGTCGTTCTTGAAATAAACGCTCTTTTGTATTTCCAGATCACGGATCCTGTAAAAGCTGTGTACGAGATCGCCAACCTTCCGGATGCCATCGAAAAATTAACACAGACTACCTTACGAAATGTGATCGGAGAAATGGATCTAGATGAGACCCTCGCTTCTCGAGATACCATCAATGGGAAGCTTCGATCAATCCTGGATGAGGCCACTGACAAATGGGGGGTAAAGATAAATCGGGTAGAGCTCCAGGACATAACTCCTCCCAAAGAAATTCGAGAAGCGATGGAAAAGCAGATGCGAGCGGAACGAGATAGAAGAGCGGCGGTATTAGAGGCCGAGGGATTGAAGAAAGCCAAGATACTGGAGGCGGAGGGTATCAAAGAAGCAGAAATCAACAAGGCAGAAGGGGAGAGGCGTTCTAAAATATTAATTGCAGAAGGAGAGGCTGAAGCACGTATAAAAGTTGCCCAGGCGGAAGCGGAAGCGATTATTAAAATTACAGAAGCGATTGCAAAAAGCAAGGTCGACCCTGCCACTTATCTGATTGCTAACCGCTACATTGAAGCTTTGAAGGAGATGGTGACAGGAAAAGAAAATAAAGTGGTGTATGTACCCTACGAGGCCTCAGGTATTCTAGGTTCCCTGGGTAGCATTAAGGAAATGTTCGAAGGGATGAAGAAAGGTGGCTCCTAAGATCACGTTTCTAGGCGCAGGCAGTACGATTTTTGCTAAAAATGTGTTGGGCGATTGCCTGCTGACCCCTTCCTTACGGGAAGCGGAAATCGCTCTGTACGATATCGACCCTGTTCGGCTAGCCGATTCCCTCCGCATGTTAGAGGCTATCAACCACAGGATGAACGCGAACCGTGCCCGTATCTTGGCCTACTGCGGGGTGGAGGAACGGCGAAAGGCGCTGGCCGGTGCCCGATACGTAGTGAATGCCATCCAAGTTGGGGGGTATGAGCCTTCCACCGTGATCGATTTCGAGGTTCCGAAAAAGTATGGGATCCGCCAGACCATTGGGGACACTCTGGGAATCGGGGGGATCTTCCGGGGGCTACGGACAATCCCGGTTCTGTTAGACATCGCTCGAGAAATGGAAGAGGTGTGTCCTACATCATGGTTTCTCAACTACGTGAATCCGATGGCTATCGTGACAGGCGCCTTACTGCGGGGAAGCGGGGTGAACACCGTAGGGCTCTGCCACTCGGTACAGGTATGCGCACAGACTCTTCTGGAGGATGTCGGACTCGATGTAAAGGAAGAGGCTTTGAACTGGAAGATCGCCGGTATCAATCACATGGCCTGGCTACTGGAGATCACCGAACACGGCAAGGACCTATACCCGGAAATCAAGCGCAGGGCGAATGGAATCCTGGAAAGGCAGGGAGAGGGGGGAACGACCAGAGCACCGCATCCCGACACGGTGAGGCTCCTGATTCTGAAGCACTTCGGGTACTATGTTACGGAATCCTCCGAACACAATGCCGAGTACACCCCCTACTGGATCAAGTCCCACCGGCCGGAATTGATCGAGCGGTATGGCATCCCTCTGGATGAGTACCCGCGCCGTTGCCGGAAACAGATCGAAGATTGGGAAAAGCAGAGGGAAGAGCTTACCCGTAATCCTTCTTTGACACACGAGAAGAGCCGGGAGTATGCTTCCTTCATCATGGAAGCAATGGAAACAGGTGTACCTTTCAGGATCCATGGGAATATCCTGAACCGGGGACTTGTACCCAACTTGCCTTCTAATGCGGTGGTAGAAGTTCCCTGCCTGGTGGATCGAAACGGTGTACAGGGAACTTATATGGGGCCTTTGCCTCCCCAGTGCGCTGCCCTCAATCTCACCAATATAAATGTGCAGCAATTGACCATCGAAGCAGCCCTAACCCGAAAACGGGATCTAGTGTATCAGGCAGCGTTCCTGGATCCCCGGTGTGCCTCGGAATTGACACTGGATGAGATACGCTCCCTCTGCGATGACCTCTTCGAAGCCCACAGCGTATGGCTTCCCGCCTATACTTAAGGGTTAATGTTCGTACCAGTCAAGAGAGAATAAAACTCCCCATAACTCATTGGTTTATACAGGTAGTAGCCTTGCAGGATGTCGCATCCCCAGGAACATAGGAGCTGACATTGAATTTCCGTTTCCACCCCTTCGGCAATGGAAACTAGGCCGAAGGAACGAGCCATCGAAATGATCGCCAAGGCCATCGTCTTGTCATGGTTTCCAGAACTCAAGTCATCGATGAAGGATTTGTCGATTTTCAAGGAATCGATGGGCAGTGCTTTCACGTAAAGAAGGGAAGAATAGCCCGTTCCAAAATCATCGATGGCAAATCCAATCCCCAGAGTTTTCAATTGCTTGACGATATCCGCCGCTTGAGCGGTGTTTCGGATGAACAAGGACTCTGTCAATTCCAGAATAAGGAAGCGGGGATCTAAATGTGACTGTTCCAAAGCCTGGATGGTTTGTTCCACGATTTGCCCTTTTTCGAATTGCCGGGGTGAAATATTGACGCAGACCCGGACAGGCAGCCCCTCTCCAACCCATTGGGCGGCATCCTTGCACGCTCGTTCCAACACCCATTGTCCTATGGGAACGATCAACCCAGCTTCTTCTGCGACCTCAAGGAACTCGGAAGGGGGACTGAGTCTGTTTCCCTGGTACATCCGTAACAGGCATTCCACTCCTACGACTTTGAAGCTCTTCTTGTTATCGAGACTTTTAGCATCTATCTGAGGTTGATAGGCCAACTCAAAATGTCCCTCCTTCAAGGCGGAACGAAGGAGGGTTTCGACTTCGATTCTTTTCTTGCTGGATACTCCGCTTTTACCGGACACTAACCGATACTGCCCTCTACCCAACGTTTTTGCCTCATACATCGCTGCATCCGCGTATTGAATCAGCTCTTCCATTGTTTGACCATCGAAGGGATACAGGGCAATGCCTACACTGGTTCCAATGAAAAGTTCCAGGGAATCGATTTTGAACGGATCCTTGAAACTGTCGAGGATCTTCTGAGCTACCGCGCTGGCATCCTTCGTTCTTTCTATGGATTCCAAAATAATGGTGAACTCATCTCCCCCGAGTCGGGAGACGGTATCTTCCTTTCTCAACAGATTGGTAAGACGTTTGGCCACTTGAACAAGAAGAGCGTCGCCTACCTGATGGCCGTATCCATCGTTTACATTCTTGAAGTGATCCAGATCCATATAGAGAAGGGCGATGCGGCTCTTTCTTCGCTGTGCCCGGGCAATCGCGCTTTTGAGTCTATCTTGAAAGAGAACCCTATTGGGCAACCCTGTAAGTGAGTCGTAGTATGCTAGTTGATTCAGTCGTTCTTCGATACGTTTCAATTGTGTAATGTCCAGAAAGAATCCTACCCGGATATCCTTCAATGTCTCCATGCTGAACCAGATGGGCCGGTCAGTGCCATCCTTATGGATACATCGTATCTCCCCTTCCCAGTGGTCCAAGTTCTTGATCTGTTGCCAAAAGGTATGAAGAAGTATATCGTCGATCCTCCTGCCGAGGAGTTCTTTCTTTTCGTATCCCAGTATGCGGGTAAATGCCGCATTAGTTTCCTGTATGAGGTCCTTTGAATCCATGATCAGAACCCCTTCCGCCATATTCTGGATGATGTCTCTATAGAGTTGTAGTTCTATCGTTCGATTCTGCACCTCCTGTTCGAGGGATTGATTGAGGATTCTGAGAGTCCTGAATAGCCTATGGGAGCTGAAAAACACGGCCACAATAAGAACAGTGACGAATAGGAAGAGGAGGCCTATCAGATGAATGAAACGGCCCCCCGCTGTGGAGTGTTGCCGGGGGATGACGATAGCACAGAGAAACCTTATCTCCCCGTTACAGTCGGGGATTCCTTTGGATACACGAATTTGTTTGTCCGATATTTCCCATTGAGGCTCCTTTGGGGGTAGCGGGTTCCCATTTATGACCGGCTGAAGCTCTATCGGCAGTCCTGCCAATTCTTCCCAATCCTGCAGTGCGCCTCTGTCCAATTCTTTCCCGAAGATGAATCGTCCTATAGGTGGGCCTACGCCATTGTTTCTAGTAACAACTTGAGAGGATAAGATCGTCGGGAGGTTCTCGAACAGGTAAAGGCCTGAAAGAATGGGGGATGAGGCAAAAAATGGGCTTCCCCATTCTATGGCACTGGCAGGCCAGGGTATAGTCTTTTCCAAACGATGGAAGGCATAGACAAGTCGCCCCTCCTTTCCGTAGAGAGCCATGAAATCGATATCAAGATTTCCCAAGCTCTGGGAGGTAAAATTGATCTGGCAGAAATCAGGATTTTCCCCTTGAAGGTATGCCCATGTATCATCCCACTGAGCGTAGTCCTTAGTAGTGGATTCAATAGATCGGATCTTATAGCGAATGATGTTTTCAATTCTGGTTATACTTTTAAATGCTTCCGATTTTTCGATTCGAATGAACAGGGATTCAGCGAACAGGATGTACACGATGAGAAATAGGCAGGAGGCAAGAGCGCTCACCAATAGGACAAATAGAGCGGTGTGGTATGGTACAAGTACTTTTTTCATAGACGTTTATACTTCAAATACTATGAATCCAGGGCTGATTTTCAAGTAATTGAGTCTGTCAGTTTTGTAAGGAACTTGTCGAAGCGATCCAAATCCTGATGAATCGATTCAGTCAATTGGTCAAACTTTTTTTGCAGGAAGATAAGTTTGTCCCAGTCATAATCGACGTCGAAATAGTATCGCTTAAAATGTCGGAACTTGAGGAACTCTAAAGCAAGGTAGTATGATTTTTCTGAAAGAACCCTTTCACGAATCCCCTCGAATCGTACAGTCATTCGCTCCAATAAATTACGGTGCCACCTGTTCGGTTCCAACTGATTTTCAAAGTATTGGGATATTCGAAGAAAAATAGTTTCCAGACAGGTATAGTAACGCTCAAAAAAATCCGCCAGCACGATACCTATATAGAATCCTTTATCAGAATTATCCAAAGGCATGGAAAGAAGGAATTCCTTATATCGGCTCTCAATTTTATTGAGAACCTGGCGATGGGTATCAATGGTGTCTTGCAGGATCTTAATCCGTTCTCGGGTATTCATTTAATTTTCCGACCCCTTTTTAATATTTCCCTTCTGTATTCTTCGGGTATTTTTTCTAACTGTACAATATCCAGTGGAAAAGAAGTTAGCTTTTGAACCTCCCCTAACAGATGGAAAAATATCTCCGGGTCTTCTATACCCTCTACTGCTATATCAATATCAGATATTTCCGAAAAGTGTTCTGCCTCAATGAGGGATCCCCATTGATAGATAGCTTTTGGATGATAATTTTGATCAATAAACTTTACAATCGCGTCGAAATCTGAGCGCGCAAGATCCAACAACGCTTTATGGCGTGCTTCTTTTTCCATGAGGATTTTACGCTGGTAATGAGCGGCTTGCTGATAGTCGAATGGTTTTTCCCCCATTTGCGGCTCCCGCCTGTATGTTAATGGGGATACATGTTTCTTTTCAAGGGCTATGAAGGTCTAGGCAATCGAAGCAACTCAACAGGGAAACACGGGAAGTTTTTCCAGGTAGATGAGATCTTCCCCCGGATACCCCGCTTCCTCCAGGAGGACAGCCGCTTTGGCAATCACTTTGCAGCCTGTTTTCGTAAGAAGAGCTTCAAGTCCCTTGATGGATCCGCCGGTGGAAACCACGTCATCCACGATACAGACGTTGCGGCCCCGGATTCGCTCCACATCCGGGCCGTCCAGGACCAGGAGTTGTTCCCCCGAAGTGGTGATGGATTTCACTTTCTCGATTACGGGATTCTTCATGTAAGACTTGAGGGATTTTCGGGCTACGATGTAGTTCACCTGCAACAGCTCGGCCAGGCAGTGGGTGAGGGGAATGGCTTTCGCCTCCGGGCACACCAGCACATCGATCTCGTAGCGGGGAAGTGCGGGATGTTCGTACAAGGCACGGGCAGTGCGTTGGATCAGTTCTGTATCACCCAGCATGACGAAACTGGCAATAGCGAGGTGGTCGCTCACCTTGATGATGGGGAGGCGGCGTCTAAGTCCTGCCACGGTCAAGGTGTAATAATCGGGTAATGAGCTACTCATGGCAATATTCTAAAGCCCGAAGATCAGTTTCACAATGATCCCCGCGATCATCCCGAAGAAGGGGTTGTACTTTGCGGTGATCACTACCGTGGCTCCGATCACCATCCCCTGGGGGCCGAATCCGAAGGGGCCTTTGAAAGCGCCCGCTTCCGCGATGGCAGAGGCGATGTTGGTAGAGAAGGTAACGAAGGCTCCCAACACGAAGAGGAAGCCGGTGATACTGGACTTGTGCACGAATTGGCCGATCACGGGGAGGAGTTTCAGGAGCAAGATCACTGCCATGATACCCATCATGAGGACAGAGGACAGGAGGGGATCTGGAGCCGTGGCGGTGCCGGAGATGATGGATTCTACAGGACCGCCTCCGAGCAACGTGGAACCCATGTCAGCCAAAGAGGAGTAGATGGACAGGTGGTCGATGTTGGTGTCCACCCCTGCGATGCTGCCCGTGATCTTTCCGAAGGATATGTTTGCCCCTATGTTGAGACAGGCGATGGAAAGGGCCCCCAGTACGATATTCCGGTTTCTCCAGAACTTCCATTCGATGTTCCCGAAATGAAACCGTTCATGCTCTCGGTCTATATGAGGAATGTCGACGGTAAGATTGAATTGTTGCTTAAAGACAGGAACGTATCGGAGGGCGATATATACAGCGGTAGAAGCCGCCACAGAGATGATGATCGTCTTTGCCAGGTCCTTGGTGAGAAACCACACAACCAGACCTATCACAAGGGATACGGTTCCGCTGTAATATTCGGATTTCAGGAGCTCGATCGATACATTGGCCAGCATGATCCCCACGCCGGCCATCATGGAAAACATGATCACCTTGCCGATGAAAGCCACGATCATTTCGTTCCAACCCAGTATGGAAGGAATCAACAGGATAAAAGCACCCCAGAACACGAGGGAAAGCCGTTCCCGGATGGTGGTGCCCATGGTACCTGCCAGGGTGATCGTTTCGGCCTGGAAGCTGATGGTTGCCACGGACTTGAAAGCGAGAGAGCCGATGATCCCGATGAGGAAGGCCACCGCAGTGGGAAAGGCGGCAAATCCGAAGTTCAGCGCGAGAAGTCCCTGGGGTATCCCATTGACGACTACGGCGAGGGCAGTCAACAGGTTGGCTATAAAGTCGTTCATGAATGTTCCTTTTGATCCGAAGGATTCTGTCGGCCAAGCACCGACATCGCCTTTTTAACATATCGATAATGGTTGAACAAGACATCCTTTAGCACAGGGCCTAAAAGTAACCCGAATGTTTAGGGACTCAAGGTGATACTGCCAGACTCGGAAGGAAAGTGGTGAACCAGGGTATGTAAGTGCAGAGGAAAAGCACCGCAAGCATGGCAGGCCAGAGCACAAGCATCGCCTTACTGATTCTTTCAACGGTGGTTTTCCCCACCATGCAGCCCACAAAGAGGCCGGCTCCAACCGGGGGGGTGGTAAGTCCGATCCCCAGGTTCAACAATAGCACGATCCCAAAGGTCACTGGGTTCATCCCCGCTGCCTGTACAACAGGTAGCAGTACGGGGGTAGCGATAACGATCAGAGGAGAAAGGTCCATCAGGGTGCCGAGGAACAGAAGAAGTATGTTCACTAGTAAGAGGATAACGGAGGGGTTCGAGGAGATCCCCAGAAACATCTTCAATACCTTGGCAGGAATCTGGAGGTAAGTCATCATCCATCCAAAGGCAGAGGCGCACCCAATCAAGAATAGTACAACGGCAGTGGTTCGTACCGAGTCGATGAATACCTGGATGAAATCCTTCACGGTAAGTTCTCGATACACGACAAAACCCAGGAAGATGGCATACAACACTGCCACCGCAGAGGCTTCCGTTGCGGTGAAAACCCCTGCGGCGATTCCCACCACGATGATCACTGCCGCCAGCATGCTCAAGAGTCCATCCACGATGATCCTGATACTCTTACTCAAAGGGGGAATCTTTTCCCGCGGATACCCTCGTTTCAATGCAAGAATGAAGCAGGTGATGGAGAGGAACACACCCAGCATGACTCCTGGGATGTAGCCCGCAAGGAACAATTGCCCCACCGAAACACCACCGGCAACCATGGAGTAAATCACCATATTGTGACTCGGGGGAATAATGATCCCCTGTACAGAAGATGCCACGGTGAGGGCGGCTGAGAAGTCCCTATCGTATCCCTTTTCCACCATCATGGGTATCATGATAGGACCGGTAGAGGAGATGTCTGCCACTGCCGAGCCTGAAACGCCGCCAAAAAACATGCTTTCGATACAGTTCACCATGGCAAGCCCGCCCGGCAAAGGGCCCACGATCAGGTAGGCTAGATCAACCAGTCGCCGGGCTACACCTCCCTTCGACATGAGACCCCCTGCAAGGATAAAAAGAGGAATAGCTAAAAGGGGAAAAGCCTGAAGACTGGCAGCAATCCGCTGCGCGATCATGGCAACCCCTAAGTTTGAAACCAAAGCGCTGATCAATGCAGAGATCCCCAAACTGAAGGAAATGGGGACTCCCACCAAAATTAACACAAGGAACGTACCGATCAAGGATATGGATTCAATCATGGGATTCCCCTTTCATTTCTTGAACAGCAGCGATTTTCACGTACGCTCTGAGGAAAGCGAAAAGGATCATGAATCCCCCTGCAATGGGAATTACTATGTAGGTATACCCTAGAGGGATGGGGACAGTGGACATCTGGCTTGACATGGTGGTTTCCGCCAGCACCCATCCCTGGGTTAGTAGAAAAACGGCAAATACGCCAATTCCCAAATCGACGAGTATCTCGACGAGCACTTTGAATCGATCGGGAAGACGTTTCACCACCAGTTCGAGACTCATGTGGGAGCCTGTCCATACACAGGCGGCTGCGCCCAGTAGTCCTACCCACATCATCCCCGTCACTACGATCTCTTCTACCCAGTAGGGGCTATCCCGCAGTACATACCGGGCAAATACCTGCCAGGATACCATCACCGAAAGGGCTCCCATGCAGATGGCAGTAAAATAGGTGAGACCTCGTTCAACCTGGTCTATCCATTTCTGTAGTCGTTCTTTCACATGTATCCTCCCCAAGCCCTGTCCCCATAAAAAGAGACTCATGGGGAACTCCCCACGAGTCTCGGATTCGACAGGCAAGGTTCTAACTCAAGTTACTTCGCGTTCGCTATCGCCTCGATCAGATCTTTTCCCACAATGGGCTCGAATTCTTTCCAAACATTAGCTACAGCCTTCTGGAATTCCCGAATGTCCTTCACTTCGTTGAAGATCATCCCTTTCGCTTTCAGCTGTTTCACCGTATCATCGATCATGAGAGCCCAAAGCTTGTTATGTTCCTGGATCGTGTCCTTTGCGGTTCGCAGGATCGCATCCTGTACATTCTTTGGGGTGCTGTCGAACACTCGCTTGGACATGACAAGGAAGTCGGGGATGGAGGTATGTCGGGTGTAACTATAGTACTTCGCTACCTCCTGCATGTTGAAGGATAGAACAGTAGGTTCGTTGTTTTCCCATCCGTCGATCACTTTCGTTTGAAGAGCCGTGTAGACTTCCGATTGCCCCATGGGAACGGCCGTAGCACCCAATGCATTGATCGTGTCTATCAGGGGTTTGGACTGCATCACACGGATTTTCAGCCCTTTCATATCGGCAGGAGTGTAAATGGGTCTGACAGAAGTTGTGACGCTTCGGAAGCCTGCATCGAGGAAAGCCAATCCCTTGAACCCGTACTTTTCCATGTCCTTCATGAGTCTATCCCCGATGGGGCCTTGAAGCACCTTGTGCTGGTGATCCAGATCCCGCCAGATGAAAGGTAAACTCACGACCTGTAGGGTAGGGGAATACTGTCCCATGGGCCCTGCGGAGACCTTGGTGATTTCGATGGAGCCGAGCTTCACCCCTTCAATGTAATCCTTCTCCTGTCCCAACTGCCCGGCGGGGAAAAGGGTGATTTTTACATCCCCGTTGGTACGCTCTGCTAGCTTGTCTGCGAAGAACACCAGCGCTTTATGTACCGGATGGCTCTCGGGCAATACCGAAGCGAGCTTCCAATTGTACTTTGGTGCCGCTCCCGCGACCAAAGCGACTGCTACCAAAATACTCACAAGTAGAATACCCTTTCGTAACCCTCTCATACTTCCTCCTGTTCTTGCTTTGTGAAATATTGTTTCTTATTATGATACAGCAAGGGCGAAAGGGTTGTCAATGAAAAGTTACTTCACCTCGATCCCCAGTAACCGTTCCCAGAGTCGTACTACGGCAGGCTGGGAACGTTTGCCGTCACCTGCGGCACGGGCTGCTTTGAAAATCTCGTGCACGATGGCAGTTACGGGAGTAGGCACATCCTCTTCCTTTGCTAAAGACAGGGCGTAGCCCAGGTCTTTCCAGTGGATATCCACCGTGCCGCCGGGTTTGAACTCCCGGGAGAACATGTCCTTCGCGGCCACGTCAAGGAGTTTTGATCCCGCCCATCCCCCCTTGATGGCGTCATACAGGACCTTTGGGTCCAATCCCGCGCGGGTACCCAGGGCAAAGGATTCAGCAATGGCGGCAAAGGTAGCGCCCACGATGATCTGGTTCACGCATTTCGCAACCTGCCCCATCCCTGTACCCCCGGTTCGAACAACCGAGGCTCCCATGGCGGAAAGGTAGGGTTTACAGGTTTCGAACACCCCCTCGTCCCCTCCCACCATGAAGGAGAGGGTGCCCTCGATGGCTGCCTTTTCTCCCCCACTCACCGGCGCATCGAGGAAAAAGATTCCCTGTTTGGAAAGGGTGGTTGCGATCTCCTGCACCACCCCCACTTCGGTAGTGCTGGTATCGATGACGATGGAGCCTTTTTTTAGGGATGCTGCTAGGCCGTCTGGCCCCAGTACGACGGTTTTCACCACTTCCGAGGTGGGAAGGGAGAGGATGACGATGGTACAGGAGGATCCGATTTCTCCTACCGACGATGCGGGAATGACTGGGGTGAGATCCCGACCTTGCCCTTCCCCGAACCATCCTTGCAATCGACGAACTTTTTCAGGGTCCGTGTCGAACACCTGGACTCCGGGAAACTTTTGGGAAAGGTTACGGGCCATCGGCCCTCCCATGACCCCCAGACCGATGAAACCTATCTGTGTCTTCATTCTGACCTCCCCATGGTGGTATTTCAAGGCATGAGCCTAATTTGATGTTGAACGCGAGGGCTGGGCGTCCTATCGGGGCTGGCCGTACTATCGGCATTGGGAGCGCTAACGGCATTGGCAGCGCTAACGGCCCTGGCAGCGTACACCCTGTTTTTAGCCCCGCAAGGCTCCAACTACCTGGGCAAGGGTGGAGTCGTCCCCTACATTCCCGGGAAAGACCACGTAGGGAATCCCGGGCCATTTAGCCTCCGGGCCTAATTGCCACAGGGGAACCCCTTTGGCGATCTGTCCAGGCACGTACGCTTCTTTCACTCCCATGCCTGTACGAGCGATCTCGATGCTGGTGATCCCTCCTTTGGCTACCACAAATGAGGGGCGTTTCCCCACGAACTGAACTACGGAACACAGGGCCATCATGACACGCTGACCGAACTGGAGGAACTCTTTTCCCTCCGCCTGCCGAACCGCTCGGGAGGTATACACCACCGCCGTTCGGCCTGCCGCTAGGGCGCGATCCGCTTCACCTACCACTCGCATCACTTCGGCGGTTCCTGCCCGATCTCCCTCTGCGATCCGATCCACCTGGAGTTCGATCCCTTCACAGGGCACGGCCTTGAGCAGTTGGTCCAGTTGTCGGCCCGTTTTCCCCACGTAAGACCCCACAATCACAAGGCCAGCTCCTCCCCCTGTCGAAAGTTCTCCCGCAGTGAGGAGGGGTCTATCCACGAATCCGCCCCGGACTTTCACGAAGCAGGCGGCGCATCGGTAGGCGAACCGTTTCCCCCGTTCTTCCGCCTGCATCAAGGCAAGAACGGCCGTTTCCAGGTCCTCGTAGGTGGCCGCGTTGATCACGATAGGCACACCTCCCTTAGCTTGGGACAGGATTTCGAGGGCTGCCGGAACCCCCCCAAGGCGCAAAGTGTGAAGAGAAAGGGAAAGGACCTGCTCCGCTTTCCACTTTCCCTTCGTTTTTTCCTCAACCCATTCCTTCAGGTTGCTCTTCGTGTACCCAAAGGCAGGATCTCTGGCGAACTCCGTCTCGGCTGCCGGTACGACCCGATCCCCCCCATCGACCCAGTGGATATCGTCGATGGTATACCTACCCGCTTCGAAGAGGGCGGGGGCCAGGATCACTCCATCGGCCTCCAGCCCGTATCCTTCGAGGAGGGCATCGATCTCTTCGGGGAAATGCCCCCGCAGGGTGCTGTCGCTTCGGGAAGCTAGAAGAAGACGCACATTTTTCCCTGTTTCGCCTGCCAGCTTACGGGTAGCGGCTAGAAGGTTAGCCCCCAATTCATGGGTCAGGGCCTGCATTTCAGAGGGCGGTAACGCCCGGGAATTGGTGGAGATGTAGAACACCTCGTCTGGACGGGATAGGGCCCGGAGGAGGGTATCGATGGACCAATCCATGTATACCCGGATTCCGTGAACCGTTTGGGTGCCGGTGGGATCGTCGTCCACTACCACCAATTTCTGAGCGTTTACGGAGAGGGCTTTCCGAATATCGGTACGATCCTGTATATCGTGCCGGACCGGAGGTTTGTCTTGTAACAGTTGTGTAAGTGTCATGGTCCCATTATAGACCGGGGAGGACACTAGAGGAAATATCTTCTGCTGAGTTTGTATAGAATGCGCCGGTCTGCTTGTGTCAGGGATTCCCAATGGTTCGGGATTCTTTCTTCATCTGTATCAAGGGATAGGCGAAAGCCGCGATGCTGATCAGAAGGAGGATGAGGCTTGCGGGTCTGAGAAAGAACACTCCGTATCCTCCCATAATGACCGCGCGACGAAAGTTCACCTCCATCAGTTTCCCCAGTACCATGCCCAGTACGATAGGAGCCATGGGGTATCCGTACCGCTTCAACGCCCATCCCACGACCCCGAACCCAAAGCAGGCGCCCACATCGAATAGGGAGTTCTTCACGGCGAAGCTCCCTACCGAGGCAATGGAAATGATCAAGGGGATCAGTACGTTCAACGGCACCCTGGTTACCTTGATCCAGAGGCGGCTTCCCCAGAAACCGGGAAAAACATCACCGCGTTTGCCACGAACATACTGGCAAACAAACCGTACACCAGGTCGGGCCGTTCGGTGAACAACAGGGGACCAGGTGCAAGGTCATGGATCATGAGGGCACCGATCAGTACGGCGGTGGAAGCACTGCCGGGAATCCCCAAGGTGAGAAGAGGGACCATCGCCCCTCCCACCGAAGCGCTATTGGCAGCCTCGGCCGCTGCCACTCCCTCGGGGTTTCCCTTGCCGAAAGTCTCGGGATGTTTACTGGTGCGTTTTCCCAAATCGTAGGCTACGAAAGATGCAATGGCAGAACCCGCTCCGGGGAAGATCCCGATAAGGGTTCCCACGACGGAAGCCTGGAGAGTCGCCCACTTGAGTTTCCAGTAATCTTTGAAGGTAGGCCACTGTTCTTTTTTAGAGATCTCCCCGCTAAGACGGGTTTTCCAGGAACCTTCTTCGATCTTGGAAAATACCTCGCTCAACGCAAACAGCCCTATGAGAGCGGGGATAAAATCAAACCCATCGAAGAGGTTTGTTTCCCCGAAAGTGTACCGTTTGACTCCCGAAATGGGGTCGATTCCTATGGTATTGATCAAAAGACCCAGGAGAGCCGAAGTAAACGCCTTGGCCCAATCCCTCCCCGCGAGGGAAGCCACCGTGGAGAGGCCGAATAGAGCCAGGGCAAAGTACTCGGCTGGATGCATTTTCACCGCTACCGCAGCGAGGGGTTGGGAGAACAGGATCAGGATGATGATCCCCACCATTCCGCCGACGGTGGATGCCACGAGGGATACTCCCAAACCCCATCCGGCTTTTCCCTGGAGGGTCAGTGGGTAGCCATCAAAAGCGGTAGCTACAGCAGAGGGTGTTCCCGGCGTATTGATGGTAACGGCGGTGATAGATCCCCCATAGTTGGATGCGAGGTATACGGCCGTGAGAAGGACTAGCCCAATGAGGGGAGGCATTTTGAAGGTGAAAGGTAGAAGGATCGCTACACCCATGGAGGGGGAAAGCCCCGGCATTGCCCCCACGAAGATTCCTGCGATAACCCCCGCTACAATGGCAAGAAAAGGAGCTATACCGGCGATATGACCGAATCCTTCCAGAAGGTGGGTTATCAATTCCATAGAGCACACTCCTTTCGTTCAACCAGCACTATCCCCATAGGTAGGAGAGAAGGAGGCCTTCGGGGAAAGGGACCGAGAGTAGAGAATAGAACACCACATAGAGGAATATGATCCAACCGAGGGAAAGAACGATCAACCCCGCAGGATGGGTGTAAGAAAGAAGCCGCATCCCGATCAGGAGAAAAAGAAAGCTAGCGGGGAAGAAACCCACCAGATCGATGATGGTTAAGTATCCCACGCACAATACGATGAATATGAACACCATCCGCAGTTGGGAGCCGGGAACCGAAGGATCGTACGTTTCTTTACCCTTTTTGATACGAGCCGCTAGGTAAAAGGTGCAGAGTAGAATTCCCACGATCCATAACCTTGGGGTTACCCCTGCGCTCACTTGCCCTTTCACGGGAAAGGCAAAGGATAACAGAAGGAATACGAGGGAAAGGTACACGAGGAAGAGGAGCACGAGAATTTGGCCCTTATAGGGGGATTTTTTTCGACGGAGGTATAAATAGGCAAGTGTTTCGATGCCTAAAAGGATCGCTAAAAGCAGTAGAAGCCCTCCGGGACTGTCGAGAAACGTGACTATGCCTTGGATCGTCATGGGCGCTCCAGAGGATTACTTTTTCAAATAAGTTTTGAAATCCTGCAGTTCGTTTTTGATCATCTCATTGAACTTGTCCCGCTTGTAGTGGACTAGCTCCATCCCGTTCTTTTCGAAGAACTGACGCCAATCTGGATCCTGGTTCACCTTGGCAAAGAGATCATCGTACCAGGCGATGATCGAATCGGGTGTGCCTTTCTTCACAGCGAATCCCCTCCACATGGACTCTTCATCCAGTCCTTCCAAACCCAACTCTTTGAAGGTGGGAACATCGGGGAACTGAGGCAGCCGTTTCGCTGCGGAGAGGGCTGCAATCATCAGGTCGGGTTTTCCCTGAATATCGGCAGGGTTCCCCACGTACACTTCTGCCTGTCCTCCGATAACGGCCGCCATAGCCTGGGCACCGCTGTCATAGGGGACGTACTTCCCGCTGATGCCGGCCTTTGCCCATACTTTGTAGGTCATCACTTCATCCACCCCCGGGGGAGCCACCCAGATCTGCTGACCCGGTCGAGCCTTGGCATCGGCGAAAATCTCCTGGGCTGTTTTCACCTTGTTCTTCTTTCCTGTAATAATACATTCCGGGTCATTCACCAGGAAGGCGATCCAGTCCAGGGAGAAGGGATCGATCTTGGAATCGGTAGCTACGAGGTTGGCGATGAGGGTTTTCGTGACGGCCATCAACGTATACCCATCCGCTGGCTGGGACAAGACGTACTCCCAGCCAACCATCCCGCCGGCTCCTGCTTTGTTTTCAACCACAAAGGTTGCTTTGGTATATTTACCAGCGATTTCCACGAATTTGCGGGCGGTGATATCGAGAGCACCCCCGGGGGCCGTGTATACGATCAGACGAATCGGTTTGGTGGGGAATGCGGGAGCGGTTTCCTTCTTTCCAGCTGCGAAGAGTGTAGCTCCCAATACCAGAACCATCCCTACCATCAAAGCGAGTTTCGTTATCCGTTTCATACCGTAGCCTCCTCTTTGAAACCTATTGTATCATGCCCACTACCCGTTTGGCAGCCTTTAGGTAGTTGGTGTTGGGCATGGACGAAAGCCCCAGCCCTTCGATCACGGTTTTCATCCCGCTGTAATTGTCGCTTTCCACACAGGCACTTTCCAAAAGGGCACCGTTGAACCAGACCTTGGCGTACTCGCAGATGATTCCATCGATGGTGAACCCGTACCGGATCTTTTCCACCGTAACGGGGGTAAGGTCTGGATGCTGGCGGGCCATCTCGATGAACTCCTCGATGGTGTAGGAATCCTTCTCCAGTTTCATCTCCACTTTAAGGTGTGTCAGGATGGCCTGTAAATCCGCTTTTTTTACCGGGAATTGGAACTTTCCCCGGGGTTGGAAAATCTCGTAACCTTCCGGGGTTTCCCCTACCTTCGTCTTGATGTCCAACAAACCTTCCCGCACCTTCACGTTGGCCTCGTTGGTGTGTACCGAAAGGAAGTAAGTTTCAGGTGGCATTTTGCGAGCCTGTTGCAGGATCGTTTTCCCGTTCCACATCTTGGATTGCACTATCTCGATGATCCCATGACCGAATACGCGAAACTCTGCCCGAGGGACGATCTTGGCCGCTTCCTCCGGGGAAAGGGCTTTATTCTTGGCATACACATCTGCCATAGTATCCTCCTGTGTTTCATTCTTTATTCTATCCAGTTACATTTATACCACTTCTCCTCTATGGGAATCCAATAAAAAGAATTTAAGGGATCGATAAAAAACTTTATCGTAAGGATGGGGCTGTTTTTCTTGACAGAAAGGGTTTCCCCTACGGAAAATAACAATGTTCGAGGGAGGTAGCGCGATGGAACTTTTACAGATAGATTTCGGACGTATCTCGAAGGCCCGGAAGGTGTACGTGGTGATGGGGAACGAAGCAGCCGATCTGGACTCGATGGCTTCCGCGGTTCTCTATGGATTTTTGAAGAGCAAAGTGGATCAAGATCCCTCCCATTTCTATCTTCCCTTTGCACCTATCCCCAAAGAAGATTTCAAGCTCCGTACCGAGGCGGTGTACTTGTTCAAGGAGGCGGGGGTGGGACAGGAATCCCTCGCTTTTCAAGGAGAGATCGATCTGCAGCGGTTACAGGAGGAAGGTAGGTTGGCCCTGATCTTGATGGATCACAATAAACTTGGGAAAGAATTTGTATCTTATGAGGGGGTGGTGGAGGAGATCATCGATCATCACAAGGATGAAGGAACCTATCCCCAGGCCAGGGTAAGAAAGATAGAACCAGTGGGATCTACCTGTACCCTGGTGGCAGAGGAATACTTCCGCCTGGCGCCGAAACTTCTTTCCCGACGGGAAGCTCTCCTCTTGTTGGGGACGATCCTTCTGGATACGGTGAATCTGGATCCCAAGGCTGGAAGGGTCACTCCCAAAGATGCGGAAGTGTCGGAAAAACTCAAACCCTTGGTCAATATCGATCCGAATGTCCTATTCGAGACACTCCAGCGGGAAAAGTTCAATGTGGATGCTCTTCAAACGGCGGATCTTCTGCGGAAGGACTATAAGGAATACATTGCAGGAAAGGTGCGGTACGGGATGAGTACGGTCCTCATCTCGTTGGAATCCTGGAAAAAGAAAGATCCCCATCTCCAGCAGGAACTGGAAAAGTATCGAAAGGATAAAAACCTGAACCTGCTGGTAGTAATGATTGCCTACACGGAGCCCAAGTTCCAGCGGGAACTGGTATTGGTAGCCGAATCACCTAATCTTATCACGTCCCTTGTCCAGTACCTGAACACCAAAGGCGCCCACCTCACCTCCCTGGGATTCCCAGGAGGGTATACGCAGGGGAACGCGGAGTATTCCCGAAAAAAAATCCAACCCCTAGTGCAGGAATTCCTTGCTGCGGGTGTAGGTTAGCACGAACTGGCAAAAGGTGGAGGATGGCACGGAAGCGATGGACTTTCGTTGCACCATGTAGAAGTATCGCTTTACATCGAACCCAGATAGGGAACGTTCGGCCAGGAGCCCGGAAGCCACTTCCTCTCGAACGGTGATCCGACACACGATGGAAGCACCTATGCCCTGGATGACCATCCGTTTGATGGCTTCGATGTTGTTCACTTCGAATCTGATGTGGGGAGCGAACCCCAGTTCGCGGAATCGAGCGTCCAGACTCTTGCGGGTGACGGTATTGCGGGAGGGAAGGATCAGGGGAAGTTGCGCTAGATCGGTAATCTGGATTGTTTCCCTTTCCAGCAAAGGGTGCTTTGGAGGAAGGATCAGCACATGACTGTCGAAGAACAGAAGGGATGCTTCCAGGGCACTCTTCAGAGGGTAAGGTTTGCGCCTGCCTAAAAAGCCGAGATCGATCTGCTGGTCGAAGATCATCCGTTCCACCTCGTACGCGTTCTGGATATTGAGGGAAAAGGAGAACTCCCCTTCCGCCGTAAGGTATGCGGAAATCAAGTGGGGGAGGATGTACATGCCTGGGATAAGGCTGGCTCCAATTCGTAACCTGCCCTCACCCTGATCGGTCAAATGCTTGAGGGCGAGTTTGCAGGAATCGAAATCTTTCAGTAAACGTTCCGCATGAAGTAGAAACGCATTGCCTGCCTCGGTGAGGCGTAGGGATCGACCTGCCCGTTCAAAAAGTTTGGTATGGAGTTCATGCTCCAGTTCGCGGATCTGGGCGCTGATAGCTGGTTGAGTGTAGTGGAGGTGCTTGGCGGCTTCACTGATGCTACTGAGGGTGGCTACGGTGTAAAAAGCCCGTACCTTAATGAGATCCATAGTTGCCTCTGGCCTCGAAACTAGCGATATTTGTACTTAAGCTTTCTATATATGGAGGAATATATATGACCGCTAACATGGGAACTGTCGATCGGATCATTCGGATCATCCTGGCTATCCTGTTCGTATTGCTCATCGTGACAGGGGCTGTCCAGGGAGTGGTAGCCACCATTCTAGGCATACTGGCAGTCGTATTCGTCCTGACCAGTATCATTCGATTCTGCCCTGCCTACGTACCTTTTCATATTAACACCGACAAGAAGAAAACGTAAGATACAAAGATAGCGCCGAGTTTTCGCGAGAAATACTATATTATTTTCGTTTCACTTCGCGGGAAGAAAATCGATAAATCTGGTACGTACGATCTTCTCGGGAACTACCCAACTCCCGGAGGCATCCCTTTGAAAAGGGATGCTTTTTTTGGGAGTAGTATCAAGGATAACTTCGGCCGTCCGTGCATCGATCATACGCACGGAATATCGGCTTGAAGAGAGAACCAAAGCCTGTAACCCTTGGAAAGCCTTTCCAGAAGTATCATCTTGCAGATGGGGAACGATCGCGTAGACGGCTTCCTTGTTCTCTGCCTGGATAGCGGCTACCAATCGGTCATACGCGATAGTCACTTCCTTTTCTACCGTTCGATTACCACAGGAAAGGAATCCCCAAACGAGAAAAAGGGAGAATAAAAAATGAATCAGGTGCTTCAGGGGCTTACTTCGAGTACTTGACAATGGTACCCTTGATCCTTGCGGTAGCGGGAGCATAGATTCCAAATGTAATGCCGTTCAAGAGTAGATCGATGAAACTAGCTTCGTACTCGATGGTGATGTTTACGGCGGCATCTCCCGTGTATTTCTGGATTTCCCGTTGGATCGTATCGTAAATTTTCGTATCCATCGCATCGGCAGTGATATTGAAGAGATTTGTCCCGCCGGAAGAACCTAAAAACTCATGAACCTTTACCGTAACGTCGAATGTTCCCACCGAAGTATAACTAGGTATGGTTTTAGTCACCTGGGCACCCGAGAACTGAAAGGTGGTACAGGAAACGGCAGAAATCAAAAAAAGTACCGTCAACACCTTCAACATGCATTTATTCATGCTATCCTCCTTTGAAATCAATAGGCAATATTCTGTATTCTATTATATGAATGATGTCAAGCTTGGGTAGAGAAAGAGGGTAACCTATGACGTTCCTACACGTGGCGGATCTCCATGTATCGGTAAAAGAGAAAGAGTATTCCCTCGAGGTATGGGGGGAAATCCTCGAGATCGCGAAAGAGGAACAGTGCGGATGGATCCTTATCTGCGGGGATTTATTCGACAGTTGGGAGGATTTGACGCAGTTACGGGAAGAGGTACGGAAAATGACCCGCCCGTATGCTTCCCATTTTAAGATCTTTTTCCTCCCCGGGAATCATGAGATACGAAAGGTTCCCCAGGCTATCGATCTATTGAAAAAGCTGGATCTGGGGGAGATACAGGTGTTGGCCGATGCTCCCTATTCATTGCATCCGATAGATCCCGATGTGGAACTCCTGGCCTTCCCCTTTTCGCAAAGCCCCTTGTCAGCGGAGGATTGGAGGGTACCGCCAAAGAAGGCTCGATATCGCCTCCTAGCCGCACACGGGATGGTCCCCGGAGTGGTGTATCAGGGAGAAGGGGAGGAAGAGGTGGGGGCGTTGGATCTTGCTTCCTTCCAACGGTTTGAGATCGATTACGCTGCCCTAGGACACCTACACATGCCCCTGGAAGAACGGAAGGGGCCCGTTCCCTTCGTGTACCCTGGCTCTGCCCGGGTGTGGAGGGTAGGGGAGGAGGGACCAAGGAGTGTGGTGATCTGGGAGGTGGGAACCGGGGAAACCGCCCCTTTGATATCAAGGGCGGAGGAATCAAGGTTGGAGGATAAAGGGGTAAGGCTCCGCAGGCGAAGGATAGAAAAAGCGGGTAGGTTCATCTCTATAGAAGTGGAGGTGGCGTTGGATGGAACACTCCAGGTGCCGCGGGTTCCGGAGGATACGGGAAGGGCCGATTGGATACAGGTAGAACTGGTGGGGATCACGGAGGACGAACGGAAGACCAAAGAGCAGGCGGAGAAGTATAAGGCCCAACTGGAGAAACGGGTGCGAAAGGTGACAGTGGATACTTCGAAGCTGGAATGGATCGAAGGCCTTTCTAGCCATCCCCTGGCCCAACGGTTCCTTTCGGTATGGGGGGAACAGTACAGGGAAGCGGTGGGGCAGGAGAAGGAAATCCTGCGATACGCCCGGCTCCATGGGTTACGAGCCATCCAGGAACTTCGAGGGGGACATAGATGATCAAGAAGATCCTTCTGGAATCTTTTGGGAAGTTTCGGAACTACCAGATCTCCTGCGCGCCGGTTACCGTGATCGAAGGAGCCAACGAGTCAGGAAAAACCACCATTTTCGATGCCCTGCTGGAGGGATTGTGCAGGCCCAAGGGGTCCACCGAGGCGGGAAAACTCCTGAAGGCCCGGTACGGAGAAGAGCGGTCCGTTACCCTCGAGTTCGACGGAGCCCCCCTACAGCTTTCATCCGTCGATTTCCTGAACCTCTTTGCGGTACGCGCGGGGGATCTCTCGGTGGAAGTATCGAAGGATTCCGAATGGATAACCCGGGTGAAGGCCCAACTGTTCAGCGGGGGAATCGATCCTCAGGCCGTGGCAGACCAGTTGACCCGGCAGTGTGAAAGCAGGGCTAGGGGCACGTTGAATGCGGAACTTCGGGAACTGGAGGACAGTGTCACTTCCCTGGAGGCGCGCTTACAGGAGTTACAGAAAAAGCGGGAGGCCTCCTTAAGGGAAGAACGGGAATCGGCCCATTCCGAAGAGGAACTGGAGAGGGTGCGGTCTGAACTGGAGAATCTGCGAAGGGAAGAGGAACGGTTGTCCAAATCCTTGGACCAGCAGAAACTCCACCGCACGCAGAAAGAGCTTTACCAGCTACAGGAGGCCCTCGTATCGGAAAAGACCCTGAAACAGGAACTGGAAGAGATGCCTTCCTATACGGAGGTGGAACTAAAAGACCTGCAAGCCTTGGAAGGAAAGCTCAAGGACCTGGAGGGACAACTCCAGAAACTACGCGCCCTGGAAGAAGAGGCAAGGCGCGAGCTACAGAAACTCCAACCCGAGATAGAGCAGGTTGCTATCCAGGCCCGGAAGCTCCAGCAGATTCGAGACTTAGGGGTTTCCCTCAAAACTCGACTGCCGGATCGGACTTCCCTCATCGACCGAAAGGTCAGCTATACCTACAGACCGGTGTTTCTCATCCTCGCAGGGGCGATACTCTTGCTAGGAGCGGGAGGAGCGTGGATGTTCCCCAAGGACCTATGGATCCTTCCCCTGGTGGTGGGGATCCTGGGAGCGGCTTTGCTGGCATTCCTGGGGATTCGACGGGAAATCAAAGAGGATGACACGAGGTTTCGAAAAACTCTTGCGGGAATTTGTGAGGAGTGGGTAAGGGAGGGCGGGGAGCCTATCCCCGAAGCGAGCTGGGAAGGGTTTATGACTACCTTGGCACGGACCGAGGAGAGGCTAAAGAACTCCCGGACCCGGCTGGAAGAGCTTCATGCCGCAGAGGGGGAAGTCCGAAAACGGATCGATGCGCTTACGGGGGAACTGCAGAAGTGCAGGCATGAGCGGGATGCACTGACGAACGCACTGAAGAGCAGGTATGACCGGAACAAGGTGCATGACAGTGCCCAGTACACCGCGCAGATGGAAAGGCGGCGGGAGAAAGAAGAAGATCTTCAAAAGCTGGATCGGCGGGTAAAGGAAGCCTGCCAGAGGTACGGACAATCCTCCCGTGAAGGGTTGGGAGCGTTCTTACAGGCAGAGATAGAGCGCATCCAACGGCAGATCACCGAACCCGAGCAGCCGGAAATCGAGATGATACGTCTGCAGAATCTGTTACAAAAATGCCGGGAGCGAAAAGAAGTTCTTGAGCAGGAGGAAAAGAGGCTTCTCCAGATCGTTCACAGGAAGAAAGGGGAAGTTTCCGGCGCCTATCGGGATCTTCCGGAACAGATCGTGAAGACCGAACAGGAACTCGGCCGGACGAAAGCTCTCCTAAAGGAGAAAGAGCTCTCCCTTAAGGGTGCGGAACGGGCCGCGAGTATCTTTCGTTCCCTTGCGTTAGATAACAATTCCCTTCTCGCTTCTCTTTCGGAGGAAATCGCGGAAGCTTTTTCCCGGATCGCACCGGTAAGACGAATCTCCCCTGTGACACCCATCACACCAACACCCATCACACTGGCCAAGGAAACAGAGACCTGCGAGAAAGCCCGCAGAGTGACCCTCAGAGCCTTCTCCTTGCGGGAGGCAGAGGTTACGGATGCGGAAGGAAAGCTACGGCCCTTGGGAACTGGAACCAAAGAGAAAAAGGAGGCAAAGGAGGGGTTGTTCCTTTCCACGGGCACCCGGGATGCCTTTCTCCTCGCTGCTCGGCTTACCCTGGCCCGAAAGGCCTTCCAGGGTGATAGGGAAGCAATCCTCGTGATGGACGAACCTTTCCTCACATTGGACACGGAACGTATTGACCGCGCTTTGGAAGTGTTACAGGAATTTCGGCAGGATACGGGTTGGCAGATCTTTCTCTTTACGAAGGATGCAGAATTGGCGGAAAAGGTAGAAGCACGGTTTGGACAACTGGCTCACCGGGTGCGCCTTCCGTAATGGAGACTCTCCGGCAGTTGACGGTTGAATCTATCTGGCCGTGGCCAGGGGAAACCCCTCTTCTAAGGATTATTTTGCAGGAAAGTATCTACCTGTTCCTGGGTAGGCTGTTTCTCCAGGGGGCCCTGTCCCGTGCACACGAGAGCGGCCACGGCGGCAGCGTACCGACTGGCTTCCTGAAGGGGGGCTTTATGAAGGAAGGCCCGAAGGAACCCCGCATCGAAGGCATCTCCTGCTCCCACAGTGTCCATTACGGGAACCGGGAACGAAGGTACGAGGAATTCTCCTTCAGGGCTTCGTACATACGCCCCCCGAGCTCCGAGTTTGATGAGGTAATACGCAGGGCCACATAACCGCGCAGGTAGATCCTTCGGGTTCTTTCCCCATCCGAGGAACTCCATCTCTTCGTCGGTAGTGGCAAGGATATCCACGTAGGAAGGGATGATTTCTTCGAAACATCGCCTCCCTTTATCCTTTGGCCAGAGGGTAGGACGGAAGTTGGTATCGAAGGATACGAGGGCTCCGTGTTCTCGAGCAGCTTTCATGAGGGCGAGGCCGAACTCTCGAGCTTGCCTACTGATAGCCAGGCTGATTCCGCTCAGATGGAGAATCTTCACCGAGGACAGGGTGGAAAAGTCGAAAGCTCGAGGATCGATGTGGGCGGCAGCGGAATCCTTCCGGTAGTAGGTAAGTACATGTTTTCCGTTACGGAAGGAAACGAAGTAGAGCCCTGTGGGGTGCTGGGAATCCTTCTGCACGAAATCGGTACGAATCCCTGAAGATTTCCAGAGGGACAGAAATCCCTCCCCGAAGGGATCCTTTCCCACCCGGGTGAGGTACGCGCAAGAAAGGCCTAGTTTCGAGGCAGCCAGTACCACGTTGGAGGTATCCCCGCCCCAGGTAGCCATCCAGGGAATCTTGTAGGGGATGGTATGGGGGGCCTCCATATCCTCCCCCTTCCCTGCATCCGCCTCCATCGGGTAGAACCCCACTAGGGGTTCCCCGTAGGAAAGGATATCGATCGACCTATCCGGTGCGAATACCGCCATGACAGGTATGACCTATTTCCGCTTTCGCTGAATCAGGAGCTTCACAGGTTCGTAAAGGAAAATCAGGATCAGCAGGAAGGCGAAAAAGGCCGAGATGGGGCGGTTGAAGAATGGCCAGAAGTTCCCGCTGGTTTTTACGAGACCGATACGGAGGTTCTCTTCGATCATGGGCCCTAAAATCAATCCCAGAATGAAGGGGGGTAGAGGGATGGTAACCCGCTCCATCAGGTATCCCAGGATGCCGAAGATCAGCACCAGCCCCACATCGAAGGTACTGCTCCGTAAGGCATAGGCCCCGATGATGGAGAAGATCGTGATGCCTGCCAGGACCACATTACGGGGAAACTTGAAGAACCAGGTAAAGGCCCGAATCCCCAGATATCCCAGTATGAGGAGGAAAAACTGAGAAATCACAGCCACCGTAAAAATCTGGTTCACCAGGTCCCGACTACCCTGGAACACCAGGGGACCCGGCTTCAACCCGTACATCATCATGGCTCCCAGCACGATGGCCGTGATGGAATCCCCCGGAATACCGAACACCAAGGCAGGGATCCAGGTTCCCCCCAACGCGGCGTTGTTTGCCGTGGTGGGCGCGATCACTCCCTCCTCCGAGCCAGTCCCGAACTTTTCCGGTGTTTTCGAGGTCTTTTTGGCCATTCCGTAAGCCACCCAGGCCGCGATATCCGCTCCAGCGCCTGGTAGGGCTCCGATGAGGGTCCCGATCACGGAAGACTGAAGGATGAGGCGTTTGTTCCTTCCCATGATCTTCCCTACGGAACGGAAATCTGCCTTCACATTACTGATGATGGCAGCATCCCCCAGTTGATCGTGGGAGGTTACCGAGATCGACCGAAGAACTTCTGAAATGCCGAACAACCCGATCATTACGGGGATGAAGTTGATTCCGCTCATCAAGTACGTGGATCCAAAGGAGAACCGGGGGTAGCCGGTGGATATGTCCAACCCAATGGTGGAAAGGATTAGCCCGCCGGTCATGGAGATCAACCCTTTCATGGTAGAACCCTTGGTGATTACCGCGCTCATCGATAGACCCAGAAGGGCTAACCAAAAGTACTCGAAATGGGTGAACTGGAGGGCGAAGGTGGCCAGAATAGGAGAGATGGTGATGAGGATCAGTACGCCAATGGTTCCCCCAAGGGTACTGCAGCTCAGATCCAGGGCAATGGCCAGGGGCCCTTTGCCCTGCTTGTTCATCTCGTATCCGTCCAGGACGGCGGCTCCCGAGGCCGGTGTGCCAGGGACACGGAGGAAGGTGGCCGGAATATCTCCCGCGAAGATGGCCGTAAAGCTTACCCCCAGGATCATCGCCAGGCCTACAATGGGTGGGGTATGGAAGGTGAGGGGGACGATCAAGGCAACTGCCATGGTAGCGGTCAAACCCGGCATGGCTCCCACGAAAATTCCCAGTACCATGGCCAGAAGCCAGGGAACAAGGATTTCTATCCTTAGCACACTCAGTATGGCATCCATATCATAACCCCACGTACGAAAGGATTCCGGAAGGGAGGCTTATTGTAAATAACCATCCAAAAAGGAAATAGATTACGGCTGTAAAGAAGACGGCGTAGAGGAGAGTCTGCAAACGGTTTACTCCCAGCCGAAGGAGAAAGAGAACTAAAAAGAGAAAAGTGGTTACCAGGAACCCTAATGTATCGAATAGGAGGATGAACCCCACGATGAACAAAAGAATCAGGTAAGCGGTACGGGTTTCCTTTTTCTTGAAGAGGTTCTTGAAGGTTGCGAGGGTGATGGGTGAATAGGCACTAGCCTTCAGGGTTCCGTACCAGAGCTGGTATATTCCACAGATAATGAATATGAAGGCTAGTAGATCGGGGAAGAATGCAGGGCCGGTAAGGCCGATGTTCGCTTTCCCTTTGGGGAAGGAGGGTGTGATGCTCAGGATAGTGGCCGAAACCGCGAGACACACCAGGCCAATGATGTGTTCCTGGTTCAAACGGAAGGGATTCTTCGTCACTGGGAAGCCTCCTCGGTAAAAGGAGAGCCCCGAGAAGTATCGGGGCTCTCATGACCAATAGAATCGGAAAGTTCCTACTTTTTCAAGTACCCTGCCGTTTCCATCACAGCCTTCAGTGCCTTGTACTGGTTGATCATGAAATCGCCGAACTCCTGACCTACCCGGACCTTGATCCCGAACCCAGCCTTGTTCATGAAATCCTTGAACTCCTGGGTATCGGTAATTTCCTTCAACGCTTGCCGAAGAGTGTTCACGGCAAGGTCAGGCGTCTTCAAGGGAACTCCAAACCCTCTCCAGGTACCTCCTACTACATTCACTCCCTGTTCCTTCAGAGTGGGAACATCGGGGAAGTTGGGATTCCGTTCTTCCGCCATGATAGCCAGGGCTTTCAGGGCGCCGGCAGCGATCTGACCCGCCGCTTCGGGGTAGCTGCAGGTCAACACATCCACGTGGCCGCCCAGAAGTTCCGTGATGGCCGGAGCAGCACCCTGGGTGGGAATGTACTTTACCTTCTGAGGATTGATCCCTGCGGTCATGAGCATCTGGATCCGGGGCAGGTCCCAGGCGGAGGCGATGGTACTGCCGGAGAATTTGAAGGTTCCTTCCGGCTTCGCCTTTATGTCGTCCAGCAGTTCCTTCACATTCTTGTAGGGCGACTTGGCACTGACGATGACCGCCGCGGCGTCCTCGTTGAACTGGATGAGGGGAATGAAGTTCTCTGGGGTGAGATCCGCATAGCCAAGGTACTTCAGAACGTTGATTTCGAAGGTCAGGTTCGTGATGGTGTACCCATCGGGTGCGGCCGCTGCTCCTTCCCCATGTCCTACGGCACCGGAGCCGCCCGTCTTGTTCACCACATTCACCGGCACCCCGAGCTTCTTGGAAAGCTGCTCCGCGATGAAGCGTGCCGTTCGGTCCGTTCCACCGCCGGCAGCCCAGGGGCAAATGATGGTGATAGGCTTTGTGGGAAATTTGGCCTCTTTGGCCCCTCCGGCAAAGAGGATCCCTCCCGCAAGGGATAGGGCGAGAAGCACGAGAATTGCTCTTTTCATACATCACTCCTTACATGAAAGATTTTCTTCTAATACTTTACCCTGGAACGGGAATTCCGTCAAGGAAAATAAAAAAAAATTTTTTTTATTCTTGCCAAACCCGGATACGGTGTGGTATGCTGAGGATAGTCATTATGCATGCTGGAGGTCATTTATGGTACAAAACTTCAATGGAATAATTCCTCCCGTAATCACCTGTTTCGATCGGCAGGGGCAGTTCGATCCTGTTCGGCAGAGGGAGATCGTGAGGTTTCTTGCTCGTCATGTGCAGGGGTTCTATCCCTGCGGGACCTATGGTTCCGGTCCTCTCATGAGTGCGGAGAAACGGAAGAAGGTAGCCGAAACTATAATTAAAGAAAAGGGAAGTACCTTTGTGATCGTCCATGTAGGAGCCGCTACTACAGCCGAGGCAGTAGAGCTGGCCCAGCATGCGGAAGCAGCGGGTGCCGATGCGGTAGGAGCTATCCCCCCCTACTACTATCGCTATCCCCAGGACGCCCTGATCGATCACTATAGGGCTTTGATCAAAGCGGTACGGATCCCCGTGTTTCTCTATAACAACCCGGAGGTTTCGGGAAATCCAATTTCACCGGATAGCTTGAGGATCTTAGCCGAGGAAGGGTTGGCAGGGGTGAAGGACTCCGCCTTCGATCTGGTAAACCTGTATCTCTACATGAACAAGGTGAAAAAACCAGGATTCCAGTTCATCGTGGGAACGGAAGCGATAGCCCAGCCTGCCCTGGATGCGGGAGCTTGCGGGGTAATTGCGGGCCTGGCAAACGTGTTCCCTGAACTCCTGGCAGATTTCTATAGAACCTGGAAGGAGGGTAACCCCCAGAAAACCGCTACATTGCAACTGAAAATCGTGGAGGCTCGAGCGGTGATGAAGCTGGGCCCCACCCTCACCATGACCTATGCGGTTCTCCGGATGCGGGGAATGGATCCGGGATTCCCCCGGCTACCCTGGAAAGACATTTCCCCTGACCTGTATGCCCGCTCGGAGAAGGAGTTACGGGGGTTGGGGCTCTTGTAGGCGTTGCGATGTTCCAAGCCCTGGGATGCTCCAGAGCCTGGGTATGAAGGAGGGTAGGGCGATTTCACCGGCAGTTCCTCTGCATAGTCCCCAAGACACGCCTCAGAAGGTCCGGATTTCCGAAGGGGGGAGTGTGCTGGAAGCTTTGCAAACCCTGATGGACTTCCTTCCCCCTGTCCAGAGGAAAATCGCCCGCTACATTCTGGAGAACCCCCGCCTGATCGCACGCATGTCCATCTCGACCCTGGCGGATCGAAGCGGAGCGAAGAGCGAAGCCTCGGTGGTGAAATTATACCGCGCCCTGGGATTCAGCGGGTACCACGATTTCAAGGTTTCCCTGGCTACCGAGGTGGCGGGAAGAACCATCAACCAGGTGGACGAAGGCTCCGATATCACTCTGGACGACGATATTCCCACCATCAAACGAAAGATCTTTTCATCCGCCATACGGGTACTCACAAAGACGATGGAAACCCTGGATCCGGTCCTTCTCGAGCAGGCAGTGGATACCCTGGTGAATGCCCGGCGCATCATCATATTGGGGTACGGAACCTCGGTGGTGGTGGCCTACGATGCCTTCATCAAGTTTTCCCGTGTGGGACTGGATTGCCTATACACCCAGGACTCCCACATCAACGCCCTCGTATTGGCCGAGCATAGGGAGGGGGATGTCCTGTTCTGCATCAGTCAATCGGGAGAATCGAAAGATGTGGTGATTCCTCCGGAAGCGTTGAAACCGAAGGTTCCCATCATTGCCGTCACCGGCTCGCCCGATTCCCCCTTGGGGAAGATCGCCGACATCTGTTTTACCGTGAGTTCCCGAGAAACCGCCTTTCGCACGGATCCGATGATCGGCCGAATCGCGGAAATCGCCCTGGTAGATACCCTGTTCAACGGGATCGTGGTGCGGTTGGGACCCAAGGCACTGGAACGTCTGGGTAAATCCCGGCAGGCCCTGTCCTATTTGAAGTTTTAGAAATCTCGAATGATAGGAGTTACGTGAAATGCAGGCGAACCTAAAAAAACTCTATGGGGTAATCCCCCCCATGATCACACCCTTTACCTCTTCGGGAGAGGTAGATGTGAAAGGATTGGAGAAGCTCCTCGATTACCTCGCCTCCCATGTGGACGGCCTTTTCATCTGCGGTTCCTATGGTTCAGGCCCCCTCATGTCCGTGGAGGAACGTAAGAGGGTGGCCGAGATCGTTCTCCAACGGGTAGGGGGAAAGATCCCTGTGGTGGTACACACGGGTACGGCCAGTACAAAGGATGCGGTGGAGCTTTCCCGACATGCGGCCTCACTAGGGGCTGTAGCCGTATCGGCAGTGGCCCCTTTTTACTATCATCATGGAACCGACGGAGTGGTAGAGTTCTATCGATCCATCCTGAAAGCCGTACCGGAGGGGTATCCGGTGTACGTGTACCACAACCCCCGATTTTCCGGGTATGAGATCGGTATGGATGCTCTGCGGATCCTCGCTAAAGAAGGAATACGGGGAATCAAGGATGCCACCTTCGATATAGGGAAGTACTCCCTCTACATGCGGGACCTGGAACCGCAAGGCCTGGATATCGTGCTGGGCACGGAGAGTCTCTGGCTTCCTGCTCGCTCGCTGGGAGCCGAGGCGTATATTCCAGGGCTAGCCAATGCCTTTCCGGAGTTGTGTGTTCGCCTCCATCGGGAAGGGATGGAAGGGAATTGGGAAGGGTGCCGGAAGACCCAGTTCCTGGTAAACCGGATACGGGACGTGATGTACCTCGCCCGCTCCACCCAGTTGGCTATCTATGCAATGCTGGAAATCCGAGGTATCCTGAAAACCTATCCGCGGAGTCCCTTTGTTCCTGCCACCGAGGAAGAGAAGGGGAAAATAGCTTCTGCCCTTCGGGCTTTGGGGGTCTTGGAGCCATGATTCTCACCATCGATTGCGGCACGACCAATTCCCGAGTGTATCTGGTTAATGTAAAAGGGGAAATTCTTCTCTGGAAAAGCCGGAAAGTAGGGGTGAAGGACACCGCCCTTCGAGGTTCCAATGCCTTTCTGAAGGGGGAGTTGAAGGCTCTCACAGAGGAAGTGCTCACCGAGGCAGGCGTATCGAAAACCCAAATCCGACTGGTGATTTCCTCAGGCATGATTACCAGTGAACTTGGCCTCATCGAACTGCCCCACCTGTTCGCTCCTGTTTCCATGGAGGATCTAGCGGGGTCCATCACCCGGGTTGATGGGGAGGAAAGCTTCGATCCCGACCTGCCCCTCTACCTCATCCGGGGAGTGAAGAACCCCTACCATCCCGAGCGGAACGATCTGGCCGAGCTGTCGCGTCTCGATTTCATGCGGGGAGAGGAGACTCAAGTGGCAGGACTCCTGCAATTGTACGGATCGGGAATCCCTACGACTGTGATCAACCTCTCCTCCCATACCAAATGCATTCCCATCGACCAACGGGATCGAATCCTGGGAAGCGTCACCACCCTATCGGGACAGGTGTTTGAAGCTCTAATGAAGGAAACATTCATCGGAAAATCCGTAGCCTCACAGGCCACCCACGAAGATTCCCCTCCCTTCGACCCAGCAATGGCCGATTTAGCGTATGATATCGTTCGGGAGGCGGGACTTTTACGGGGGTTTGTCATGCCTCGCTTCATGGATGTGCTTCTCCGCACCACCTGGCAGCAACGCCGGAAGTTCGTCGAATCGGCCTTGGCAGTGGATGATCTTCTCGCTCTAGGGCTGTTTCCCAAGTTCGGTTTTTCTTACGGCGAACGAATCTTTCTGGTAGGCCCCAAGGCTAGGTGCGAAATCTTCCAGTACTATTTGACCGAGAAACTTCGAATCCCTGCCACAATCCACTCCCTCTCCGACCCGATGGAAATATCCCTGTTGGCCGTGCGGGGGGCATTGTACCTGGCAGCCAAGCGGGGACTAGTGTAGAGAAGCGTTGGGAAATCTGAGTAACCAGTACCCCAGGAAGTGAATCTCACCACCTAACCCGTCAAATGTTGCGGAAAGGAGGCTCTGTAGATGGCCAGGAAAATGACCCATGTTGAGTTTGGGGGGTAGTTCCTGCCTTTCTCTAACCTTTTTCCCCACCTTGACATCAGGCGTCTTACAACATACAATGGAAAGAAAATTATCTCTCAACTTTGAATAGAGAGGAGGTAGTGTATGAGAAGGGTGATCGAAGGTGTGTTGGTGGGATTGGCTGTGGTAGCCCTGATGGGATGTGCCACCAGTCCAAAAAGTGGAGACCCTGTCACGATTCGGATCGGAAGCCCTTTCAAAGAGGGACACATTCTGGTAGATGCAGCAACCAAGTTCAAAGAGATCGTCGAACAGGAAACGGGGGGTAGGATAAAGGTCGTTCTGCAGGTGGGCACTGAATCGGAGGAAACGATCAACGATAAAAACAGCAAGGGTGAAATCGAGATGCAGTCCAATGGTCATCGAGCCCTCGAGATCTATGCTCCCAAGTACTTCTTCTTCAATGCTCCCTATGTCATGAAAGACCTGGAGCATTTCACGCGGGTGTGGAACGGGAAGTTGGGTGCAGCTGCGAGGGTAGAAGTGGAAAAGAACGGGAATGTGAAGTACCTGGGAATCGTGTACCGGGGGTTGCGGCAAACCACGGCCAATAAACCGTTGGTTACCCCTGACGAGGTAAAGGGGCTGAAACTGCGGCTCCCTACGGTAAAAACATGGATCGCTGTGTGGAAAGAGATTGGAGCGGATCCAGTACCGATTCCGTTGACCGAACTGTACGCTTCTCTTAAAGACGGCAGGGCGGAGGCTTCCGAAGGGGACCTCTCTCAGATCAGTTCTTTCAAGCTGCAGGAAGTACAGAGCCATCTGATCATCACCAATCATTTAGTGCAAACTGGCGGGATGATGATCAACAAAACCTTCTTCGACAAGCTTTCCAAGGGAGATCAGAGATTGATCGTGGAATCCGTCAAGAAGGCTTGTGATTGGGCGACGGATAAGCTAAAGAAAAGTGAATCCTCCATTCTGGACACGCTGAAACAGAGCATGAAGGTGGTGATCCCCAACGCGGAAGCCTTCCGGGCGAAAGGCAAACCTGCGGTGGAACAACTCTTCAAAACCGAATGGCCGGTAACTACGTGGGAAGAGGTGTTGGCCCAGTAGGGGAGGCCAGCGTTTCCACCCAGACACGCAATCCTCAGGCTAGAGTGATGGAGTATTTCTTCATCTTGCGCCAGAGAGTGGAATAATCGATTCCGAGTAAATCGGCCGCCCTTCTCTTATTGAAGAAACTCTGGCGGAGGGCGGCCAGAATTATCTCCTTTTCACTCTTTTCGAAAATCGTACGATCAATTTCAGAGAAGCGCAGAGGCTCGGGAAATGTTTCCATACAGGCGGCCTCTTCGTCTAAGAGAACAGCTTTTACATCAGCACAGGTTACCGTATCTCCGTTCGTGATGATGGATAATCGCTCACAAATATTGGCTAATTCCCGAATGTTTCCCGGCCAGTTATACTCGATGAGTAACTGCATTGCTTCAGGAGTAATGGTGTGGATTGTTTTCCCGAACTTTCTGTTGTTTTGTTTCAGGTAATGCTCGATCAGCGCAGGAATATCCTCCCTGCGTTCCCGTAGCGGAGGGATGGTAATACTTAGCACATCGATTCTATAAAGAAGGTCTTTGCGGAATGTTCCGTTTTGTACTAATTCCTTTAGGGATTTGTTAGATGCCGCAATAACCCGTACATTGATCGGAATTACACGATCTCCGCCCAATCGTACAATCTCTTTTTCTTGTAGAACTCGAAGCAGTCGGGCTTGTAAGGGTAGGGGTAGCTCAGAAATTTCATCGAGGAAAATGGTGCCATTATGGGCAAGCTCGAATAAGCCAGCTTTACCTGCTTTTACTGCACCGGTAAAAGCCCCTTCCACATAGCCGAACAGTTCGCTTTCCAGCAGGTTCTCCGGAATGGCAGCGCAATTAATTGCCACAAAGGGCTCCCTACGACGTGCGCTATGGTTGTGAATGCTTTGGGCAAATAGTTCTTTTCCTGTCCCTGTTTCCCCTAAAAGGAGGATGTTCGAATCCACTGCGCTGTACTGCATAGCGATGGCAATCGCCTTTTTCATGACGGTACTATTTCCGATCACATCCTGGAAGGTATATTTAGCTGTAAAACCTTTGGTAAGCATTTTTTTCCGGATCTTTTCTTCCATTTCTTGTATTCGGGAGACCTTCTGGAAGGTAGCCACGGCACCTACCAATTCTTCTCCGATAAATACTGGAACCCGATTTGCAGATACAATCGTTTCTTTTACCTGTTGTATTGTTTCCAATTCCTCTATTCCTGTCTGTAGGACCCGTGAAAGACCTATTTCCGGAAACACCTCATCAATGTGGGCACCTATTAGGTCTGTTTCGGGAATGCTGATGATCTCTTTTGCACTTTTATTAAACAGGGCTATAGTTCCTTTTTCATCAACGGCAATAATTCCCTCATAAGAATAATCCAGGATCGTTCGGAAACGTTCTACCCTTGCACGTTCGGCTCGGGTGATGATCGCTACACGGATCGCCTCATCTATTGCTTGACGTATCGATTCGTAACCAGACTCCACAACAATAGAGGGGATTCCTTTTGAAGCAGCGATCTTGGTGACCATCAGTCCACCTACCAAAGCATCGACCTCAGCGTTCAATGCATTTTCTACAATACATTCCCCTTCTTCTTCGCGAGTAATTTTGAAAGAAATAAGTTTTACTTCCATGGCCTGTTCAATGCAGGAAGCACCATAAAGAACTGCTGGAGGCCCCACACAAGCGATTTTTCGAGCTCCAAATTGCGTCTTACATTTATGTACGGCGTGGATAATATCGAAACCGGTTATGGGGATCTCTATAACAGGGATATTAATAACAGACTCCTTAATTACATTAGCAGCCACACCTCTAGCAATGATCACATCCCCATGGAACTTGATGGAACGAATATCCTTTACTTCTATTGTTCGAATGTCCTTTTTAAGCAGGTGACTCAACGGATGTTCCTGAAGTACTTCTTTGACCCGGTGTTCCATCGACGCATAGGGAACGCAAAACATGAGCTCAATCATAGAGGTATCTTATCCTCAAATTTGCATATATGCAATAAATACTTTGCAGAGCTGCAAAAAGTAAATCTATTTATAACCTATGCTTAAAGAGAAAGATTTCAAAGGTGTAATAATTTATTATGGCACTAAAGGTTATATAAATATCTATTACCCCTAATTTGGCATGGAATTTGTTTAATAAGATCGATAATTAAAATTGGATTTACATTCAAAGGAGAAAAAATATGAAAAATCGGTTTGTGATTCCCATATTGTTCTCAATTATGGTACCGCTTCTTTGGGCAGGGGGAGCAAAAGAAAATATTTCTCCCAATACAAAGGATGAAGTTAAGCTAAAGATAATCCGCATTGCGCATACACATACAGAGGAAGGCATTAGCTACAAAGGTTCCCTTAAATTTAAAGAATTGGTGGAATCTATGAGCAATAATAGGATCAAAGTAGAACATTATCCTAACAGTCAACTCGGTGCTGACAAAGACATTCAGGAAGGGGTAAAGTTAGGAACCATCGAAGCAGGTTTGAGCTCTTCTCCTATAGTATCTCTAAATGACTACTACAAACTTCTAGATGCACCTTACCTTTTTATCAATCGAGAACATATAACGAAGGTTTTAGATGGTGAAATTGGTCAAAAAATGGCTATGCAAATGGAAGAAGTCGGAATCAAGCATCTGGGGTACTGGGAAAATGGATTCAGACAAATTACCAATAATAAAAGACCTATCTATAAACCGGAAGATCTATCAGGAATAAAACTTAGGGTGCCAGAAAGTGCAGTACGAATGAATACCTTTAAAGCATTTGGTGCAAATCCAGTCGCGATGCCCTGGCCCGAAGTATTTGGAGCGTTGCAGCAGGGTATTATAGATGGACAGGAAAACCCATTGGCTGTTATTTATCAAGCCTCTTTACATGAAGTGCAAAAATACCTTTCTTTTACCGGGCATGTGTATTCTGCTTTTCATCTTCTGATGAATAAAAAATTCTTCGACTCATTACCTACCGATTTGCAGAAGCTCTTAGTAGAGTCCGGAAAAGAAACTGCTAAATATACACGAATTTTAGGGGAAGAGGCAGATAAAAAATTGGCGGACCTTATGAATAAAAAAAGCGGGATTAAGATTAATCAAGCGGACACAAAAGCTTTCATTTCCCTAGCTAAACCAATTTGGAAACAGATCACAGATACGAATAAGTTCAAGGATGCGGCTGAAGTTCTAGAGAGGATCGCATCCTTAGGAAATTAGTTAAAACGAAAGGAGTATACATGCTAATTGATCAAGAAAAATGTATTGGTTGCAAAAGGTGTGTCCCCTATTGCACCTCCCATGCCATCTATCTCAAAGACAAGAAAGCAATAATCGATTTGGATGAATGTACAGAATGTGGAGTGTGCTTTCGGGTTGGAGTGTGTCCTACCCAAGCTTTCTACCAGCAGCCCCTTGCCTGGCCAAGAAGTGTGCGGGCTATCTACAGCGATCCCTTGAATGTACATAAGGAAACCGGTTTGGCCGGGAGGGGTACAGAGGAGATTAAGACAAACGATGTTACGGGAAGGGTGAAACATGGATTTATAGGAATAGCAATTGAGTTAGGAAGGCCGGGAGTTGGGGCTAGGATGCGGGAGCTAGAAAAGATGAGTATAGCCCTTGCTAAGGCAAAGGTATATTTCGAACCGAAGAACCCTCTGACAAATTTAATCGATAAGGAAACTGGACACCTCCCTTCTGAAATACTGAACGAAAAGGTTCTATCGGCCATCATCGAAATAATGGTGCCCAAGGAACGACTTCTTGAGATTCTAAAAATTATCCAAGACACAGGCAAAACGTTAGATACTGTCTTTAGCCTGGGTGCGGCCAGTCGTTTAGACTCGGATGGCAGATGGGAAGGGGAAAAACTTTTGTCCACCGCAGGGGTGTACTATCGCCCAAACGCAAAAATTAATGTGGGGTTAGGAAGACCCCTCATTCCATAGGGGAGGGTTGCCATGTCACATACGTTGCATCGGCAGGGGGATGAACAATCTCTTTCTAGGGATTATACGATTCTTGCGATGCCTTCTAGCGGTCTTAACTCTGCTGGATCATTGCCGAAGCTAGCAAAGGCGTTGGAGATCTTCTTAAAGTATAATCCGGTGAATATCGGTGACTCAAAGGGAGGAAGTCGTTTTTCTCTAGGGAGCGATGATGCGGTAAAAAAAATTCTGGTGGAAAATGAGCTTGTCCATGCGGTGTACCGTTCGGAGGAACAACTCATTGGTGTATTGAAGGAATTGAAAGAAGCCGATCTGGGATTATCTGTAACTGTGGGTGGACTGATAAAAAAAATACACGGATGTTGTGAGAAGGTGAACTTAAAGCCCCATACAATTCATATGTCTTTGGGAGTATGGGGTAAAACAGAAAAGCTTCCGTCAAAGGATGTACTAGAGATCTCCACTATGTGTGGACATCATCTAGTCTCCGCAGATCTGATCGTTTCTTTAGTAGAGAAAGTAAAATCCAAAAAGATGACTCCGGAGGAAGCCGGTAAAGAGATGGCCAGATGTTGTATCTGTGGGATATTCAATCCAGCACGGGCCAGTGAAATTATTGAAAAAATGGCTCACGCGCAATAATTGTAGTTTCGCAATCTATATTGTAAAAATGCAATAATTGCCTTCTGAGACCAAAAATGGGGAAGAATAAGACAAACTAGCTGTAACAGTATCTTTTTGACTATGAAAGAGATAGAGAGAGGCAAGAAAAAGTAGAATTGGCACGATTTATGCACCAATTTTTGATAAGAGCTTCCTGCTCGTAGAATAGATTTAAAAGAGGAGGTCCATTATGAAGCGTTGGGTGTTAGGATTTGTTGTATTCTTTTGTTCATCCTTGATCTTATTTGCAGGGGGTACCGGGGAAAAAGTATCCTATCCGCAAAAACCGATTGAAATCGTTGTTCCTTATGGAGCAGGGGGTGGGCAGGATGTATTTACCCGCATCACGGCAAAGTACATGGTAAAGTATCTTCCCCCGAACTCCAAAGTAGTGGTGAACAATGTAACGGGTGGGGGAGGGGTGGTAGGCGCTACCGCAATAGCCACACAGAAACCAGACGGTTACCAACTAGGCTCTATTGTTCCTTTCCAGCTAACCGATCAGTTCATCGTTAAGGGAGTGACCTACACGGAAAAGAACTTTGTGATCCTTGGGGTGGGATCTTCCGATGCGCACTTCCTGGTAGCGAAGCTCCCATTGGGGGTCAAGACTATGCAAGATCTGATTGCTCTGATGAAGAGTAAACCTGGAGAAATCACTATGGCTCTGGGTGGTTCCTGGAACTCACATGACTTCTTTCGTATGAAGTTAGAAAAGGCTGCAGGAATCCAGTTCAAGAGGCTCCCAGTCGCTCAGGGAGGGGCTGCAGCACTGGCGCTCGTTGTCGGGGGGAATGCAGATACTTCCAGTCAGTCTATTTCAGAAGCTCTGGCTGCTATTGAGGCAAAACAGGTTGTCCCTTTGGGGGTATCACAGGAAGAGCGAACTCCTCTTGCTCCGAATGTACCTACATTCAAGGAAATGGGTATCAACTGCGTGCATGCTCAGTGGCGGGCCATCACCTGTCCTCCGGGAACTCCCCAGGAAATTCAGGATACATTAATCAAGGTCTTGGATAGAACCTTCAGTGATCCCGGATGGATTGAGGAAAGTAAGAAGGCAGGTTTGAACCCGATCAATTTAACAGGGCAGAAAGCAAGGGAATATGTAGCAGCAGATTTTGAAGTCTACAAATCGCTCATTAAAGAGTTCAACTTAAAACCGATGGATTAAGGGTTGGTACGCTCGATTGTATAGGTTCGATTGCTATTTTTCCAGGGGGTATTACCGAATTGGATTCGGTGGTACCTCTTTTACCTGCGATAAAGGACGAATTGATGCTTTCAAAAGTAAAGTTCGATACGGTGATAGCACTCCTTCTAATGTTCCTCGGGGTCGTATTCTGGTTCGCTATCGGAACTGCGCCCTCAAGGGTGCGCTATTATCCCCGTTACATCATTTTGATTATGTTTGTTCCCGTTGTTATCCTTCTCATTCGTTCCTTCCTTCCTAGATACCGTGAAAAACTTCCCGATTTGCAGCTCCAATTAAATCGCAAAGTGATATCCTGTATTGTCTCTACTTTAGCATACATCTTTTTAATTCCGCTGGTTGGATACTATAGTACTACGTTTATTTTCATTACAGGAATCATGGTGTTTTTAGGTGCCCGGAAGTGGTTCATCATTGGAGGGGTCACGATCGGGATGGTCTTGTTTGTTTATTTTATGTTCACAAGACTCCTGTTGATCAGCCTCCCAAAAGGGTTTTTGTTTTGACGTCGATTAAAGGGGTACCCACATGATAGATCTTATCTTGCAGGGCTTCCTGCATGCAATGCAGATTGGGAATGTGCTGGCTATGGTGTTTGGCACCCTGATCGGGATCCTCTTTGGAGCATTGCCCGGATTTACTGCCACAATGGGAGTTGCAGTTTTCATTCCTTTTTCTTTCTGGTTGCCCCCTGCCACGGCACTTCTCCTAATCAGTGGTGTGTACTGTGGGGCCATTTATGGGGGGTCCATATCGGCAGTACTCATCGGTATTCCAGGCACTCCTGCTTCTGTCCCCACTACGTTTGATGGATTCGTAATGACTAAGCGTGGAGAAGCAGGGAAAGCTTTAGGATTGGTCACCTATGCTTCTGCAGTAGGAGGGTTCCTAAGTTCTCTAGCCCTTCTATTAGGAGCGCCCGTACTAGCAGCTTTTGCTTTAAAATTCGGACCACCTGAACAAATCACCCTTGCTCTATTCGGTCTCAGTGTAGTTTGCATGCTCACAGCAGAAAACCTTTTAAAAGGTCTCCTCGTGGGAGCTGTGAGCCTCCTTTTGGCAACCATCGGGCAGGATCCAATGGAAGGGTACCCTAGGTATACTTTTGGAATGATCGGACTAATCGGTGGACTTCCTCTTGTACCTGTATTGATCGGGCTATTTTCCTTGCCAGAAGTGTTTAACATTCTGGAGGGAGAGCTGCATAAATCGGAAATACCAAAGATAGGTTCCATGCGAGTTGGCTTTAGGGAAGCGTTGCACCATTGGAAACTGACTCTGAAATCTTCCTTGATCGGTATTTTTATTGGTATCATTCCGGCTGCAGGCCCGGATATTGCAGCTTTTATCTCGTATAATGAAGCAATGCGTTCCTCCAAAAACCGTCATCTTTTTGGGAAGGGAAACCCAGAGGGAATCATCGCTTCAGAGGCTGCTAATAACGGCGTTACAGGAGGTTCGCTGATCCCCCTTCTAACCCTGAGTATTCCTGGGAGTGCTCCTGCTGCAGTATTCTTAGGAGCCCTTTTTATTCACGGTTTACGACCAGGCCCGACTCTTTTCACTAAAAACGCAGATATTGTATATGCATTACTGGTTGGTTTCGCTTTGATCAATATCCTTATGTATTTCTTGGGAATTGGATTCTGTAAATTAGCCAGCTCGGTGGTAAAGGCCCCAAGGTACATCCTGGTCCCCATAATCATTACCCTTACGGTGGTAGGATCCTATGCGGTGCAGCAGACCTTTTTCGATGTGGGTGTCATGTTCACTGCGGGATTGGTTGGTTGGATCATGCAGAGGAACGGTTTCCCTGCCTCCCCTGTAGCCTTGGGTCTTATTCTTGGTCCGCTTCTTGAGCAGGCTATTGACATGTCATTAGTCATGTTTAACAATAATTTGCTTAAGATTTTTACCCGCCCTTTGGCGGTATTGTTTCTTATTTTTACTATCCTATCCCTTGCCTGGCCCTATGTTGCAAAAAAATTAACTCCCAAGATTGAGATACTCCCGAATGAGAAAGAGGAAGGAACCTAACGATGAATCGTAAAAGTCTTTTCTGCGGGCGAATGGTGATTCCTCATCCCGATGCGTCTCCGATCCATAAGGGAGCAGTGTTGGTAGAGGGAGGGAGAATTCTCGCAGTTGACAGTTACGAAGCACTTCGTTCCACTGTATCAAAAGGTAACATAGTTGATTTTCATGACTTAGTTCTGCTACCTGGGCTAGTTGATGCCCATAACCATCTTTCTCTAGATTCTGCGCTACCCAACTATCTAGAGCGGATGAACGATAGTGAGTGTGAACTAACTTTACGAGCAGTGAAGACTCTAGAAGTGGACATAAGGTCAGGAGTAACCACCTCGCGATGCATGGGGGATCGCTTTTTTATTGATGCCTATCTTAAAAGGGCGATACAGGAGGGTAGGTTCATGGGGCCGCGGCTAGTGGTAGCTACGAGGGGTATGCGTGCCTCCCATGGACATGGGTTCGTGGGATTGCCTTGTGATGGGGTAGATGCACTACGAAAGATGATCCGAGAAAACGTAAAAGCGGGGGCCGATCTAATTAAGTTTTACGCTACTGGTACGATTCAGGATAAACCCGTTATCCCCTGTTTCTATTCTGCGGAAGAGATTCAGGTGATCGTTGAAGAGGCAAGCCGGGTAGGGCTACCTACGGCTGCGCATTGTATTGGAGGGCCAGGACTAGATCTTTGCCTGTCTGCTGGAGTGCATACCATAGAACATGGGTACTACATGACAGATCGGCAAATCGAAGCTCTTTCCAGGTCGACCTCGATGTTGGTACTCACCCCTAGCGAATTTCTTGCCGACAAATCTACCCTTGCTCCTGAACGGGCTGCATTGTTTCGGAGGGATCGGGAGAAGGTACGGGAAAGACTCTCTACTGTGGTGAAGAGTGACCTTTTCTATGCTGTCGGTACCGATGGAATGCATGGACATCTGGCTGATGAGGCACGGTACATCGTGGAAGCAGGCGCGTCTAACCTGGAAGCATTTCGGGCAGTTACCCTAAACGGGGCAAAAGTTTGTGGATTAGAGGGGGAGGTGGGAAGTTTAGAAGTGGGAAAATGGGCGGATATTGTTGTGGTTAATGGGAATCCATTCGAGGAAATCGCTGCCTTGTCTAGAGTGCGAGCTGTAATAAAAGAAGGAAATATCCTTTTTCAGGAGGCACATGTATGAAAGAGACCTTGGGAATCATAGGGTTGGGACGGATGGGGATGGCTGCCGCCCGGAAATATATACAAGCAGGGTACTCCGTGGTGGGGTATGCCCGAAGGAAAGAGGTTATCGATGAGTTTACCGCTTTAGGAGGAAAGGCAGTCAGGAACTGCAAAGAAGTAGCCCTGGAAGCAGGAAAAGTGATTATCTACGTGTTAAACGACCAACAGGTGATCGAAGTGATTATCGGAGAGAATGGAATCCTGGAAGGAGTACATGAGGGTAGTGGTGTGATTTGTATGGCTACCATCGATGTCGAGAACCTTCGGATGGTAGCAAAACGGTGTGCGGAACAGTCTGTGCCTTTTTTGGATTGTCCTGTGACGGGAGGTCCCCAACGGATTCAGGCAGGAACCCTGACGATCATCACTGCGGGAAAAGAAGATTTTGTGGAAGCATGTCGGGCGATTCTCGAACTTCAGGGCCGGATCGTGTATGTGGGGAAAGAACCCGGTCTCGCCCAATCGGTAAAACACTGTAATCAACTTCTCGTCGGTACTACACAGGCTGTAACAATGGAAGTTATTACCTTGGCGCGGCGACAAGGGTTAGATCCAAAGCTTGTGTGTGACGTGGTGGGAAGTGGTGTTGCAGGAAGCGATTATTTTCGTATGCTTGCCGCCTGCATCTTGGAAAACAAACCTTCCATGGGTGGCCTTGGCCAGATGTGTAAAGATATGGGTTTAGTAATGAACGATAGTCGTCGGGCAAAGGTTCCTCTGGTGGTAGGCTCAGCCGCCTATCAATACTATCTGGCAGCCCTATCATTGGGAATGGAATCTGCTGAGACTTCTGATCTAATCCATGTGGTGGATAGGTTCTCAAAAGCCTAGGGTAGGCATTTTTGGGGTTATTTCCTAAACAAAAGATTGGGTAAAAACGTAGAGAGAGACGGCACGAAAGTCACAATCAATAGGGAAAGAACAAGGGGTATGTAGTAAGGAACCATCGTCCGGATCACCTTAGGTACAGGTACCCCTGAAACGATACTCACCATATAGAGGCTCATCCCAACGGGAGGGGTAATCAATCCGATCATCAGGTTCAGTACCACGACGATTCCCAGATGTACGGGGTCTACGCCTAGACTTACCAGGGGGGGGACGATGAGTGGGGTAAATACCAGGATAGCCGCAATACTTTCCATGAACATTCCCACGATGAATAGCAGGAGATTCACGAGTAGAAGCAATAAAGCTGGGTTTTGAGTGATGGAAAGAAACAGATGACTGATCTTTACCGGCAATTGTTCCACCGTCAATACCCAGGCGAAGATCGCCGCTGCACTTACGATAAAAAGGATATTGGCGGTTGATACCAGTGTTTCCCGTAGAATGAGGGTAACTCGTTTCCAAGAAAGTTCATGATAGAACAGGCAATTGATAAGGATCATGTAGAAAACGGTGAAGCCCGCTAACTCGGTGGGACTGAAGGTACCACTGATAAGCCCCAGAATCAGGATCAGAGGAGCCAGGAGAGCGGGTAAAGAAGAACCCAGGATACTCGCTTTTTCTCGCAAGCTTTGAGCGACAGTGTCCCGTGGCCAATCGTGCTTTCTTGCCAGATAAGCTACCTGAAGCATGAGGAATACGGTAATGAGCAATGCAGGGGCAATACCGGCGACCAGGAGGCGGATTCCCGATACTTCCGCTACGGTTCCGAAGATGATCAGAGGAATACTGGGGGGGAAAATAGGTCCAATAGTAGCCGAGGCCGCGGTGATAGCGGCAGATTGTTCATCCGGATACCCCTGATCCCGCATGGCGCGAATCTCCACATTCCCCAACCCCCCCACATCTGCCAGAGCTGCACCCGAAATCCCGGAGAAGATGAGGCTGGCGATGATGTTTACCTGGGCAAGTCCCCCCTTCATTCTGCCTACGAAGATTCGGGCACTTCTGAAGATGCGGTCACTGATACCAGAGGTGTTCATCAGATTCCCTGCCAGGATAAATAGGGGAACTGCAAGTAACGGAACAGAGTTTAACGCATTTACCATTCGATGGCTTAGTACAGAGAGGGGGATCCCATTCACCCATATATAAAGGAACGCAGGGAAACCCAGGCATACCGCAAGAGGAACCTTCAGAACAATCAACACAAGAAACAGGAGGATAATAGTCAAACCGGTCATTCTGGTCTCCACTTTTTTTGCAGGATCGCCTGTAGAGTGGTTCCGCCAAGCAGTACCATGCCAAGGAAAACGGGAGCAAAGAATAGGTTGTTGGGAAGCCCTAGAGCGGGTGTTTTTACGGTTCCCGCTTTTCCCATCAGTGCATACCCGCTCCAGAGAAACACAACGCAGAAAGCAAAGGTAAGTGCCGCGCTAAAAATTGCTACTATATTTCTAAGATAGTGGGGAAACATTTTTACAAAAGAATCTACTTCTAACACTTGATTCCGTTGGGCCAGGAGCGGAACGGAGAGGTATACCATCGAAACCTGAGACCAACGAGCTAGTTCATCCAGCCAGGCGAAAGCTATGGAAAAGAGGTTTCTCAGGGTAATCTGTAGAAGGACCAACATTGCCAGAAGGACCAGGATGCCCATCGAAAGGTATCCGACCAGCACTAGCGCGCGATCGAGAAACGTTCTACCACTTCCGTTTCGCTCCATTGTAGAACCTCGCAGTTTACTTCAAAATAGCACGGATCTCTTCATAGATCTTACCGTACTGGGCTCCGAACTTAGCATTCACATGGGCCAAAACTTTAGTTCTGAAAGCTTCCAGATCTAAACCTTCTTTAGGCCCGATTACGGTCATTCCTTTCTTTCTTAGCTCTTCTAGTGCGGCATCCTCTACGTCTTTCGTCATCTGGGTCGCCTGTTTTCCCACTTCTCTCCCTACCTCGAAAAGGATCTTCTGGAGATCTGCCGGGAGGCTTTTCCACACCTTGTCATTGAATACTACGATTTCGGCTCCCTTGATATGACCGGTCAGCATGATATGGGACTGCTTTTCATACAGTTTTGCATTCAGAATCGTGTCTGTAGGGTTCTCCTGCCCGGCCACAACGCCGGTAGCAAGCGCGGTCGGCACTTCGGCCCAGTCGACCGGTGTGGCTACAGCGCCCATCCCTTCTACCGCAGCCATGTAGATGGGGAAGGGGATGGCCCGGATCTTTACCCCCTTTAGATCATCGGGTTTATACACCGCTTTGTTGCAGGTAAGGTGCCGGGTACCGAAGTAGAAGGTGTAGTATGTGCGAACTCCCCTACTCGAGAGAAGCCCCTCATTCAGCTTTTTCATTACGGGGGAGTCGGGATCTGCCACTTTCATCAGTTCGTCCACCGTGCGATAGAGGAAAGGGGTATCCAGAGCACCAAAATCTGGGTATAGGGAGCCAATCCCAGCCATCGTGTTATGGTGGATCGCTCCGGTTCCTGCGGCCACCGCTTCTGCCTGCTCCTGAAGAGTCCCTAATTGAGAAGAGGGGAATACCTGGATCTTCACCCGACCGCCGGTTTTCTCCTCAACCATTCTTGCCAGGAGGTCTGCCTGTTTACCCGCCACACTCGTAGGAGCATTCATGTGGGCATACCTCAAGACGATAGGAGCAGCCTGTTTTGCTTTTTCACTTTCCTTTGCACCGCCCGCAAACAAGAGGCCTGTTACACAGAAGAGCACCAGAAATACATACCATACCTGTTTTCGATTCATAACAAACTCCTTTCTCAATAAAATATTATTTAGGAAGTCACCTTCCTAATTGTCCCTTTTTACGAATCACCCTCTTAATGGCCTCGTAAATGTCGCTGACACCCATGCCATAGGCATCCAGGAGGGATTCGGATTCTCCTGATTCCGCAAAGGTGTCCTGTAATCCCAGACGGATCAATGGGACAGGGAACAGGTCGGCAGCTGCCTCGGCGATCGCGCTTCCCAATCCGCCAATAATTGTATGATCTTCCACGGTAACGGCTGCTTTCGCTCGATGCAGGAATCTGCCAATCGTTTCGGTATCGAGAGGTTTTAACGTGTGGATGTTCACCAGGGAAATTCGGATCCCTTCGTTATTGAGTTTCTCAACTACCTGCTTGCACCGATGCAGGAGGTACCCTCCCGTGGTAAAGATCACCGCCTCTTCGGGGTCCTGTTCTAGAATTACACGTGCTTTTCCCCATTCGAATGGGTATGGTTGTTCGAAGAATACGGGATCTCGTCCGCTACCGATGCGAATATACACCGGTCCTTGCTGTTGTACCGATTTTAATACAGCCTGATGGGTTTCGAAGGCGTCCGCAGGAGACACCACAGCCATGGAAGGTAGCATGCGGGTAATACCTAGATCCTCGATGAACTGGTGGGTTACCCCTTCCCGTTCGCCTCCTGCAATTCCCCCATTGGCACCGAGAAGGATAACGGGAAGCTTCGGATAGGCGATGAAAGTTCTGATTTGCTCACAAGCCCGCATGGTGAGGAACCCTGCATAGGTGGCTACAAAGGGGATGAGCCCACTGGAAGCCATTCCTGCCGCTACTGTAACGGCATTCTGCTCTGCTATCCCCACGTCGAAACACCGTTGGGGGTATTTATTCACCAACTCGGTAGCCCGAAATACTTTGACCGAATCGGCGAATATAATAATAATCCGAGGATCCTTTTCCATCAGAGAAGCGAGGGCTTCCATCGCGGCTATACGGGTACTCTGTTGCTGAATTATTGCGCTATGCTCCTGTATCATTGTACCCCTCCCTGCGCATCCTGATCTAGTGCAGCAAGTGCGAGTTGAAGTTCTGCTTTTGTAGGTACTTTCTTGTGCCAGTCGTTGTTGTTCTCCATGAAAGGTACCCCTTTCCCTTTTATGGTTCTCGCGAGAATGATAGATGGCTTCTCTTCTACCTGTTGGGCAGTATGGACGGCGGAAAGTATCTCTTCCATGTTATGTCCATCGATCGATTGGCAATGCCATCCAAAGGCTTGCCATTTGGGTTGTATCGGTTCGATCCCTCCCACCTCCTGGATCTTTCCCCCGCTTTGTAGTCCATTGCAATCGGCAAACACGATCAGCCGACCTGCCTTATACTTTGCCGCTGCCATAGCAGCTTCCCAGATAAGGCCTTCCTCCTGTTCCCCATCCCCGATGATCACATAGGTATAGTAGGAATAGCCCAGCACCCTCCCTGCCAGTACCATTCCTAATCCCAGGGAGACACCATGGCCTAAAGACCCGGTCGTTGCGTCCAGTCCGGGAGTTTTTCGCTGGTAAGGGTGCCCCTGGAGAATGGAATGAAGGGATCGAAAGGTGGAGAGTGTGGATAAGGGGAAAAAGCCACGACGAGCTAAAGCTGCATAGAGAGCGGTACAGGCATGCCCTTTGGAGAGAACAACCCTGTCCCGATCGGGCTTTTCAGGATTCTGAGGATCGATCTGTAGCACTTGAAAATACAGGGCAGCGATAATATCTGCGATTGAAAGAGCAGGAGAGGGGTGACCGTCTCCACTTTCGTGGATCATGGTTACCACATCCTTTCGGATTTGTCGAGCTTTTTCCTTTAGAGAGACGATCGTTTCGGGGTCAATTTTGAGGATGCTCATAGTAGACCTTCGTTTTTCAAGAATTTCCGCACAGAAAGAACTCCTGAGCGGAGACTGCTCAGGACAGGCTTCCCTGTGAGTGCGGATAGGGTCTCTTCCATCCGTGCCATGGATCCTTGTGCCAGAACGAAGAGGTCGACGGATGGAGCGATTCGCATAGCGGTTTCTCGAATCCGTTCATCGTGGAGTTGCGTGTTCCCCGCTACCAGAGCATCAAAGGCTCCTTCTGCGAGTCCGTGAACGATATTGATAGATTTGCCTTTTCGTGCGGCTGTTCTTTCCACTAAGGAAATAGTAGGGCGAAGGGTAGTAGCTAGGGTGGCAAGGACTCCAATCGTTCGCCCCTTCTCGACAGCTTCCTCTGCCATGGCGTCGTCTATTTTCACAATCGGAATTCGAGTGAAGGATTTAGCATACTCTGCCACATCCCCGATAGAGGAACAGGTGTTGAAGAGTACTGAAGCGCCAGTGTCTGCGGCGGCATCGTAGTAATGGAACAACCTCCGTACAACTGTGGGGGGGACTTTCCCTTCCCTAATCACTTCCCGTATCAAACTATCGTCCACGATGTTCACCAGATCCACCGAAGGCAGGTATTCTTTAAATAGGTTCTGCACCTGGGAAACCAGAGTATCTGCCGTATAGATGGCTGCCACACGTACCATTCTGCACTCCTTGATCGATAATCGATCTGACATTTAATGATAAAACATCATACCTATACTTTTGCGAGTTGTCAAATCTTTTTTTAAAATTCTTGCAAAAGTGGCAGGTGTCTGGTATGATCTACCGGTGATATGTAAAATGTTTGATGTTTAATCAATAAGCAAGGAAGAGAAAGGAGAAGATGCAATGAATCAAGGATACTTTCATCGAGTACATTCCAGCACACCGACCAGGTTCTGGGTTAATAATCCTACCCGCTCGGAAGCAAAGAAAGCGATTGAGGCTGGTGCAATCTGTTGCACCACAAACCCCTCCTATGTGATGAAGATCCATCAGAATCCCGAAGAGAAGGAGCTGATCGAAGGGGATATAAAAGAAGCAGTACAACGGTACTCCTCCGATGAGATGGCAGCCGCCTACGTGCAGCGACAGGTAGTGAAGAGAATCGCAGATCTTTTCCTACCCCTTCATGAACAGTCTCGGGGGGCTGTCGGCTGGGTTTCTATTCAGATCAGTCCCCTCGAAGAAGAGGACCCTCGAAAAATCATTCAGGACGCAGAGGAGAATTTTAAACTGGGGAAGAACATTATCGCGAAGATCCCCGCGACGGATGCAGGATTACAAGCGATAGAAGCGCTTGCGAAAGAACGGGCACCGATCATTGCCACTGAGATCATGGCCTTAGCTCAGGCCGTTGCGGTCTGTGAACTGTATCGGAAGATTCCAGAGGCCCACGCACCCCTCTTTGTCACCCACATTACGGGAATTTTCGATGAATATCTTCAGAATCTTGTAAAGGAAAAGAACATACCGGTGAACCCGGACAGTTTATTTCAGGCAGGATGTACTCTAGCCCGGCATCAGTACCATGTAATGAAAGAACGAAGTTACCCTGGCATTCATTTAGGCGGAGGGGCTCGGGGGCTTCACCATTTCACGGAGATGGTAGGAGGGGATGTTCATGTTACCATCAATTGGCAGGGCACAGCGGATGTGTTGATCCAGCAGAACCCTCCGGTGGTACCTCGTTTTTATACCCCTGTTTCCTCGTCCCTTGTAAGTTACCTGGCAAAGACCTTTCCCGACTTCAAGGCAGCATTCCTCGAGGATGGGTTAGACCGGAAGCAGTTCGCAGATTTTGGCCCTGTGGTTCTCTTCAGGAGCATGTTCGAGAAGGGCTGGAAATATCTTTTAGAGCTTGTTAAATTGGAAAGGAAGAAGAGGTAATTTTTATGGTAGAAAAAACTCCCATTGCCCATCTAGACCCGTCGAGAAAGGTGCCTGTTCGTCCGGGTATCGATCGGGTGACCCTTGCCTATAACAAGGATCTCATGCTCTGTTATTTCTACCTTCAGAAAGGATCCAAACTGGAACTCCATCGGCATGTGGCAGTACAGAATGGGTATGTGATCAAGGGAAAGGTACGGTTTCTGAAGGAAGACGGCAATTCCTTCGTAGCAGGCCCAGGGGATGGGTATGTGTTCGATTCCAACGAGATGCATGGTTCCGAGGTACTGGAAGATTCCGAGCTGATCGAGTGCTTCACTCCCATGCGTCCTGAGTATGTTCCTTGAGGGTTTTCCAATCGATGAACAGGGATCTGTTTAAGCAGGATATCCCCCGCATGTCGATGGTAGACATGGTGGTGGAACGCATAAAGACCCTCTTGATCGAGCAGAAACTGAAGCCAGGGGACATGCTCCCTAGCGAAAACGTCCTGGCCGAAAGTTTGAAGGTAAGCAGGGGTTCGATTCGAGAAGCGATGAAGATCCTCTCCGCTTTCGGGATTGTGGAAATACGAAGGGGGGATGGAACCTACATTACCACCTCTGTGAACAAAAAGCTATTCAACCCCCTGTTGTTCAAAATCCTTGTGGATACAAGGGATTATCGGGAGCTGATCGATTTGCGAGCCATGATGGAGCGGGGGATCGTGGATCTGGTGATTCGAAATGCCACCGACGAGGATCTAGAAGAACTTTCTCGAGTGCTGGAAAAAATGGAAGAGCTTTCGAAGACGGAGAAAGAGGGGCATAAAGAACGAGACAAGGCAGATCTGGAATTCCATAAAGTCCTGGGGAAACTGTGCAAGAACTCGATGATCGAAAATATTTATTCTTTCGTGATGGAGTTGTTTGCCCCGACCATCAATGCGACGTATGGATTGGAGGTGCATAAACAGTTGCTAAAAGCTCTGATGGAACGAAACATCGAAAAGGCTGAACAAATCATCGACCAGCATACGAGAATCTGGTGCCAGGTAAATGGAATCCAGTACTAGCCCCCCACGCTTCTTACGGATCGTTCCCCATTCTTCCTGCACGATGGAGGAACTAAAGAATGAATCGATCCATTTAATTGTAACTTCCCCTCCCTACCCCATGATTGCCATGTGGGACGCTCAGTTCAGCCAGCAAGACCCTGCCATTGGAAAAGCGCTGGAAGAAGAGAGGGGGAATGAAGCATTTGAGCGAATGCACCTCCTGTTGGATCAGGTGTGGAAAGAGTGCTACCGTGTCCTGTGTCCTGGTGGGTTCCTCTGCATCAATATCGGAGACGCCACTCGTACCATTGGGGGAGAGTTTCAACTGTACAGTAACCATTCCAGAATTACGGAAGCCTGTAGGGCCATGGGATTCACCGTACTGCCCTTGATCCTGTGGCGGAAGACTACCAACGCTCCCAACAAGTTCATGGGAGCGGGGATGTTTCCTGCCGGCGCGTATGTGACCCTCGAGCACGAGTACATCCTGATCTTCCGTAAGGGGGGAAAGCGGCAGTTTCGTACCCCCGGGGAAAAAACTAGAAGATGGGAGAGCGCCTTCTTCTGGGAAGAACGAAATCGATGGTTCGTGGATCTCTGGGATCTATCGGGGGTCCGGCAAGGCCTGGGCCTTGAAGACGGGGAGCTTAAAGCCGCTGTAACCACGCGAGGAGAGCGGTTCGTAGAAGAAGTTTCACAATCTGTATCTTCTCAAAGTCCTCGATCCCGCAGCGCGGCTTTTCCCCTGGAATTGGCTTATCGGCTGATTCTGATGTATTCCCTTCGGGAGGATTGGGTGCTGGATCCGTTCCTCGGTACGGGGACTACCCTGGCGGCGGCAGCTATTACGGGACGGAATGGGGTGGGGTATGAGGTGGAAAGGGGGCTTATGGAGGAGGCTCGAAGGAACATCCTGAGCTGTAAACCCATGGGGGTACAGATGCTGGAGGATCGACTTCACGCGCACAGACAATTCATGTCCCAGCGTAAGGAGAAGCTGAAGAATAGTGGGCGACCAGGAAGTAAGGGTGTGAACGCACACTCCTATTGGAATGACAACTTACAGGTACCTGTGGTTACCCGGCAGGAAACCCACCTGCGCTGGGAAGTAGTACAAACCATAGAACCCCTCCCTGAGGGTAGGGGTTCTTCGGAACTGATATCATTTCAAGTAACTCTGCGCCCTTTTACGCCGGAAGATTGCGGATTACCATTTTAACATCTGTTCCCGACTCCATCCCAAAAGGCGCCGTAGTTCCGCTATGTGTTCCTGCTCTTCTGTCAGAATGTGCCGTACATCGTGTTCCAGGGTATGGTAGGCATACGCCAGTTCCCCCTTCAGTTCCACGATCTTCGCATGCACCTGGGCGTAGTAGTCCACTGCCTCTTTTTCATCTTTCAGGTTTGCCTTGAGGATTTCCTCGATGGTGGTAGCTTTCTTCGTGGGTGCCAAGGCCATCGAAGGAACCCCGTCGAGGTAGTCGTTGATCAGGGTGCGGAGTTTGGCCGCGTGTTCCCTCTCGTCATCGGCAATTTCCTGAAGCCTCTCCATAATGGGCTCCGCGTTCAGCCCGTCCACAAGTTCGGCCATGCTCAGATATTGGACATTGGCCGCCTGCTCCATTTCCAATGCCTTGTTCAGCATATCCACCAGTTCTTGAATCCGGTTTGCCATAATACACTCCTTGCTTAAAATGATTACAATACTGTAATAAAAAAGTAAGCAACGGTTCCTTTTTAGTCAAATACTCCGCAGCACCTCTGGCATTTGAAGTGCCCAAAGGGGAACGCAGTAGGGACGATACCCTTTGATCGGAGTTGGACGCAGTATTATCGTTTCCCTCTTGGTATCCAGTAATGGTTCTGCAGCATGACAAGGTAGGTTCTAAGTCTTGAGTTCCACATCACCCCTACTTTTTCTAACGAGATAGATTACCATATCTACCAACACCATCAGGGCATTGAGGATATACAGGTACAGTACTACATCCCTAGAGTACAGCAGTTTGTGCGTGATCCCTGAAAGGTATCCCACGAATACAACTACCATAAAAGGTAGACTTTTCCCTGTCAGTTTAGGGGCCGTCAACGAGCGATAAATGGAAACGGGCCAGGCTGTTCCGAAACAGAGAAGCATGATGCCTTCGAAGATGCTCATAACTTTACTATAGCGATTATGGACGGTGGTGTTCAATCATGGGATCTTTCACAGGTGAGTGCGGATTCTCTATAATGGGAGCATGCAAAAAAGTATGTGGGTTCGCGGATGGAAGGTAACGATTCTTCTTACCTGTGGATTATTGTTGGCTGGATTGTACGGGCTAGGTCTACCTGGCGCTTCCTTTCCAGGAATGGGCTCCATTACGGAAGAGGTTTACCGCGAGGCTCAGTCCCTTGCATCCACCCTGTCCCTCGAAGAAAAGTGCGCTTCAGTACTGTTGGTCGCCTACGGGGGAGCAAAGCAATTCGTACCGGAGTTTGCCTCCCGATACCAGAGGATGCCCGTGGGGGGAGTGATCCTCTTTGCCTACAATATCCCCCAGACCGCAGAAGAACTCATGGATCTTACCGATGGGATACGAAGGGTGGGGAACGAAACCGGCAGGACACCCTTCGTCGCGGTGGATCACGAGGGGGGTACGGTATTCCGCTTGAAAGGTATTGCCACAGAGCTACCCGATGCGCGGGAGATCGGCAGATCGAAGGCTTCACCTGAAACAGTGCTACAGTTGTACCGCGTCGTGGCCCGGCAACTGGCGATCCTGGGATTCTCCATGAATCTGGCGCCTGTGGTGGAGCCTTTAACGGAGGAAATCCGGCCTTTTCTTTCACGACGAACCTTCTCTTCCGATCCAACCCGGATCACGGAGCTGAGCGAACAGTTCCTTCGGGCGATGGCGGAAGCCGGAGTGGTGGGAGTGGCCAAACATTTCCCCGGAAGCGGGGACGGGGATCCCCATGAACGGCTTCCCAAGAGTTCCGCAAGGCCCTCCGACCCGGCGGATCCGTACACCCTTCCCTTTCGTGCGCTTCAACAAAAAGGGGTGCTGGATGCGGTGATGGTTTCCCATGTACGGGTACCGCGGGAAGGAGTACAGGGGCCGGCTTCTCTATCTTCGGTGATTCTCCAGAACATCTTGCGGGAACAGTGGCGCTTCGAGGGGTTGATCCTGACGGACGATATGCGGATGAAAAGCATCACCCAGAGGGAGGACCCGATCGAGGGAGTGGTTCGTTCCATTCAGGCAGGCGCGGACATGGTCATGTATCTGGGTGGAGAATACCCGAAGGCTCACGCGGCCTTGGTGCGGGCTGTGCGGGAAGGGAGACTCTCTCCCTACCGGCTGGATGAAGCAGTGACGAGAATGCTAGCCGTAAAGATACGATATGGGGTGATCAAACCCCGGCGGGAAGAGCCAGTTTTCAAAGCGGAACGTCTAGGGGAGTTTTATAGACTCAAAAGGGAAGGCGATGTGTTGGTGCAACAGATCCTCTATCAGGAAACGAAGAGCTCGAAGTAGCGAGGCCGTTCTAGGTTTCCCCTATTGGCCCAGTGAGGGTCCTTAAATCAGTCAGGGAAATACTCGAACCCTATCACTTGGATGGACGTGATGGGGCGTACGCTCTTTTTCAGGATGGAAATAGGTAGTTCCCACAATCTTCGGGGTACCGAATAAGTCTTAAGAGCCACAGCATCCTCCTCCCCCACAGCAGGGGGATTTCTGCGATGGTGCATCCGCTTGCAAGCAGTAGCCGGTCGTCTGGGATCCTCTCTTGAACCAGCCGGGTTTCCTGAACCATGATGATGCGAGTACGGCGTACGCACACCCTACCCCAGCTCGTACCTGAATAGCGGAAGTAGGGCAGTTCTTCGCACAGGCGCCGCATTCCATGCAGGCGTCCCGATCCTGTACGATGACAATCCCATTCTGTATGCCGAACACAGCATGGGGGCATACTTCGGTACAGCGTCCGCAGGATACGCACAGTTCACGCGAGAATTGGAGGGTGGTTACTCCTTTCAGGTATTGAAAGGTTCTATTCGTGCTCATGGAATGCCTCTTTTTAAAAGATCGATCCATAACCAGAGAATTCCTACCAGAAAACCTCCCATTTGAACGGGTATGGCGATACGCATTTCCTTAAGTACACCGGAAAGGGAAGTGAAGGGAGTGGAACCGGTGAAATTCATTGCCAAAAAGGAAACCATTGAAGCCAGTAGGATGAAATAGGGAATGACCCTGAAGAGTAGCGAAAGGATCGGCACCTCTAGGAACGTATGAGACACTGTCAGGTAGGTAATTAGACCCCAGAGCACCAACATAGCTCCCTTGAGGGAAAAAGCTCTTCCGGGAAGCAGGGGTAAGAGGAGGGGGAAAAGTATTACCCCGAAGAAACCTACCGGTAGGATGGGAAAAAAGGTTTTAAACGAGATCAGCAGGGAGTCTCCGAAGGAAAGAGAGGACGAACCTATGAGAGATGTTCCCCATACCAGAAAGGCTCCTACTATCGAAAGTATGGAAAGTAATAGAATAGAGGGTACAATGATTCCTTTAAGTTCCACAGGGATCAGGATGAGTCTTTCTAGAAAGGAAAATGTGACCCTTCGCATTTGTTCCGTTGTTTTTAGTCCGGAATCCAAATACGCTGGTATATCCTTTGCCCTAATCGGTCCGTAGACTACTCGAAACCCTGTGGCCTTTTCTACTTCCGTGGCGGAAACTCCGGGTGCCCCCAGTTGGGGGAGGATAAGGAGTTTCTTTCCTTTCTTCTCCAGGAGACCGGTAGTTCGTAAGCGATGGATCAACTCTTCTGTTCCGAAGGTGCCTTTTCCTGCCGCGCACCAGACATTGATACCCTTGGTATCTAGAATAAGGATCCAGGCATCTCTTCCCTGTAGGGCTTTTCGGAGGTGATCCACGCTGAGCTTGTAGTTGCCTGTCACGAATACGGGGGTCTCCTCTCCCGGGGTTCCCAGCGCGTAGAGTCCAGGGGCCATGCGATAGGAAAATCGCCCCATACCCCAGCGGACTTTGAAGGCTCCCCAGTAGTCCTTCAGGGTCCAGGTATCGGAGAGTGTAGCTACGGTAGGCGAAAGGAACTGTGTATTCATCAGATATCTCCCCTGCAGCACTTCAACGAAGGAAGGTTTTCCAGTAAAAGAGAAAGAGTTTCCAGTACTTGCGGCCGCTTTTCTACAGGAATAGAGGCAAAGACAGACTCGAATAGTTGATTCATTTCCTGTTCGATTCTATAAAACATTGCCCTGCCAGTAGTTGTTAGGAAGATTTGAACTGAACGACGATCATCTGGCTGCGGAATCCGTTCAACCATCCCTCCGACCACGAGGGTCTCTACCACGCGGCTAGCGGTACTTTTATCAACACCCAGCCGCAAAGACAACTCGTGTAAGGATAGGGGAGAGGCACGGCCGATCTCCACAAGGGTATGACATTGGGAAAGGGACAGTCCGCAACAGGTTGATTGAACCTGGTCTAGAAAGCCCAACCTTCGCTCTAGCTGACGAATCAGTTCTCGAAACTCTCCTACTTCTTTTATGCTCGAGGCCTTTCGGAAAGGTTCCTTTAATTCCATGCAGGAAGAGTATGATATATTGTTGTAATTGTCAATAGTTGTATAGTACAACTATTTATAGTGAAGTCTGTCCATTTTTCTCGTTTCCCTCTTGAAATCATTGTAAAAATATGGCTTATTTTCTGCATATTTATACAATTCATTCTTCTAGGAGGAGGAAATGGGAAAGAGAATTTGGATCCGATGGGTGATGGTCAGTGTAGTCTTGGCTCTTCTCTGTAATCCCCTGTACGCAGGTGGTTCGAAGGAAACGGGTTCTGCCACAAAGACAGCACAACCGGTGAAATGGACGGCAAACTCGGTATGGCCCCCTGCCAACCATCAGACTGTCGGTTTGGAAGAGTTTGCCAAGAAAGTGAAAGAAGCCACCCAGGGTAAGGTAGAGATTCTCGTACAGAGCGGGGGAGCACTAGGATACAAGGGACCTGAACTCCTCAAGGTGGTCCGGGATGGACTGGTGCCCGTTTCCGACATGCTCACCAGTGGAGTGGCGGGAGACGAACCCCTCTTTGGGGTAGTGACCCTTCCCTTCCTCATCCAGAGTTTCCAGGAAGGAAAAGTGTTGAACGATATCGCTCGACCCTACTTCGACAAGGCAGCGGAAAAATGGAACCAGAAGATTCTCTACATTTCTCCCTGGCCGGCCGCGGGGTTCTGGACTAAGAAGGAAATCAAATCGGTGGCCGACATGAAGGGGATCAAGATGCGGACTTACGACAAGAATGGAGCCCTGGTGGTGCAGGCAGTAGGGGGAACCCCGTATCCTCTTCCCTTCAGCGAAGTGTACAGTGCCCTGGCTACGGGGGTGATCGATTCGGTACTGACCTCTACCCCAACGGCAGTGGACGCGAAGTTCTGGGAAGTGCTGAAATACTATGTACCGGCAAACGTTACCATGGCTACGGATCTGGTAACGGTGAACCTGAAAGAGTTCTCCAAACTGGACAAGGCAACCCAGGATACGTTGCTAAAGGTCGGAAAGGAGATGGAGGAACTGATGTGGGCCAAGGTCGCCCAACTGGACAAAGAGATGGAGGCTACCAGTAACAAGAATGGAATCGTGACGATTCCGCCCAGTAAAGAGTTCTTGAACGATCTATCCAAAGTTACGAAGCAGATCCGGGAGGACTGGCTGAAATCGGCTCCGGAGGATGCCCGCAAGATCGTACAGGAGTTCAACAAGAAAGTGGGTCGGGAATAACGATGGATCGGTTCCTTCGGGTTTGCGATAACCTTTCCCGGGCAGGAGGCATCCTGTCCGGGATCCTCATCATAGGTTCCCTGGGGCTGATCCTTGCCGAAATTCTCGTGCGAACGTTGTTTCATGGAACCCTCTATATCACCGAAGAGTACAGCGGGTACCTGATGGCCGCGATCACCTTCTTTGCCCTCTCTTTCACCCTGAGGGAAAAGGCCCATATCCGTATGGTGTTCCTGTTTTCGGTCCTGAAGGGGAAGGCAAGGAGGATCCTCGAAGTGTATGCCTACCTCGTGGGAGCTGTTTTTAGCGCGATTCTTACGGTGACGACCTTCATCTTTTTCTGGGATTCAGTGGTGAACCAGAGCCGTTCCATGCAGATCTCCGAGACCTACCTCGCCATCCCGCAGGCCGTGCTTCCGTTGGGAGCGGGGCTATTGTTCCTTCAGTTCTGCGTGGAGGTTATTCGTAGTTTGCAGAGGCATGATTCTCCCTCTTCTTCCTCAGAGGAAGGGGCCGAGAAGGCAGGGATCGAAGCGGCTTCTTTGGGGCGCTGATCATTTAGAAGATGATAGAGATTAGTAGGAAGGATTAAAGCGGCCTCTCTGGGGCGCTGAATACTCTAGTCTAAGGGAGTTCAGTTGTGGAACTATTGGTAATTTCTACGGTGATGCTTCTGAGTTTGGCCTTTTTTCTGGGAACGACGATCTGGATAGGAATTTCCCTCTTCATTGTCGGAATCGTAGGACTCACTCTCTTTACCCCCGCAAACCCATGGGCCATCCTCTCCAATATCGTGTGGAACAGCACCAGTGGTTCCACCATGATCGCTCTTCCCCTTTTTATTTTGATGGGGGAAATCCTGTTTCGCAGTAAAATATCCGAAAACCTGTTCAAGGGTTTGAGTCCCTGGATGCACAGGCTTCCAGGCCGCCTGGTTCATGTGAACATCGCGGCGAGCGCTCTGTTTGCCGCGGTGAGCGGGTCCTCCGCGGCCACCACCGCGGCAGTGGGGAAGATTACCCTGCCGGAACTTTTAAAACGGGGCTACAATCGATCCCTGGCGATCGGTTCCCTCGCTGGAGCCGGTTCGCTCGGATTCCTCATTCCTCCCAGCATGATGATGCTGGTGTATGGAATCCTTGCGGATGTAAGTATCGGGAAACTGTTCATCGCGGGAGTCATACCCGGCATTATCCTCGCTTCCCTATTTAGCGGATACGTACTGATCCGCTGTGTAATCACCCCAGAGCTGGCTCCCAGGGATACGGAAGAGGTAAGCTGGATGGACAAGATCCGCGCGCTTCCCCTGTTGCTGCCCGTGGTGTTTCTCATCATGATGGTGCTGGGGAGCATCTACCTGGGCTGGGCTACCCCCACGGAGGCGGCGGCAGTTGGGGTGCTGGGATCGATCCTCTTTGCCTTTCTTTCCCGAAGCATCACGTGGAACATTTTCTGGGAAGCCATTCTCGGTTCGGTGAAAACGAGCTGCATGATCATGCTCATCGTGAGCGGGGCCTCCTTCCTTTCCGTAACGGTGGGGTACCTGCGAATCCCCATGGAACTTACCAAATTCATTGCCACGCTGGGCCTGTCCAAATACATGCTGATCGTGATTTTTTCCATCATGTACCTGATTCTGGGGTGCTTATTGGATGGATTTTCCATGATCGTGATGAGCCTACCCATCGCATTACCCCTCGTGAAGGCTGCCGGTTTCGATCCCCTCTGGTTTGGGATCTACCTAGTAATCATGATCGAGCTGGCCCAGATCACCCCGCCGGTAGGGTTCAACCTCTTCGTGATCAACGGGTTAACGGGGGATAGCCTCGGTTCCATCGCCAGGGCAGCCCTCCCTTCCTTCGTGATCATGCTAGGGATGACGGCTTTCATCACTGTATACCCGGAGATCGTACTCTTCCTGCCGAATCTGATGATCAAATAGAAGAGGGTGAGCATGAGCGGAGAAGTTGCCCAGCGCCTTCAACCCCTTAACGCGCGACTTTTGCGGATGGGGGAAGCCTGCATCGTTGTGGAGTTCGGCAACACCATCGACCCAGAGCTGAACGAACGGGTCCATTGGTTGGCCAGATACCTCGAGGAACTCCGAATAGGCCCCGAGTCTTCGATAGGCCCTGCATGCAACCATATTCTTGAGCTGGTTCCCACCTACCGGTCTCTGGCAGTGTATTTCGATCCCATACGGGGAAATCGAAAGGCACTGGAGGAAGAGATAGAGAATCTGCTACAAGAGCTCGAGAAGCGGGAAACAGGGATAAAATCATATCAGGCGCGAGGACTACGGGACGATCAGAATTTTCATAAAGATCAGGGGCAGGGGCTGGCGGCCCCAAGGACCTCCCTCCCTACTCATAGCCCGGAGCCGAAAAGCCGCACCGTGATCATCCCTGTCTGCTATGGGGGCGAGTTCGGCCCGGATCTACCCTTCGTGGCAAAGCATTCAGGCCTTACGGAAGAGGAAGTGGTGAGGATCCATACCTCCAAGGCCTATCGGGTATACATGCTGGGCTTTCTCCCCGGATTCCCGTACTTAGGGGGGATGGATGAACGGCTCTCTACACCGCGACTGGAAACCCCCCGAACCCGAATCCCCGCAGGCTCCGTGGGCATTGCCGGATCCCAAACAGGATTCTACCCCCTGGAAAGCCCCGGAGGATGGAGGATCATCGGGAGGACTCCTATCAAGGCCTTCAATCCTTTCTCGGATCCTCCCTGCCTCCTTGCCCCGGGAGATTTCGTGCAGTTCACTTCCATTGGGGAGGCGGAGTACCGAAGGCTTCTGGAAGAAGAAGATAGGATGGCAGGGGTGTGGGCTATTCCTCCAATCCAAGGCCGCGAAGCTACCTCTACTGCATCGGCAACCAGCGGGATTACCGCATCTACACCACAGACTCGGATCGATCTGCGCAGATCTACCTCTCCTGGATTGCAACTCCGTGTACTGGATCCAGGGCTGCTTACTACCGTACAGGATCTAGGAAGGTGGGGGTTCCAGGCCTTTGGAGTGAGCCCCGCGGGGGTGATGGATGAGTATGCGGCAGAGCTCACGAACTTGCTTGTGGGAAACCAAAAAGAGGCGGCCCTCCTGGAAATCACTCTGAAGGGACCTACCCTCAAGTTCGAGAAGGGAGGGTGGGTTGCGATCGGCGGTGCCGATTGCGGAGCTACCCTCGATGGAAAGCCGATTCCCAACTGGTCGGCTTTTTACGGGGAGGCGGGATCTACCCTGGCGATGGGGTTCGTGCGGGAGGGGTGTCGAGCCTACCTTGCCTGCGAGGGGGGCTTCGATGTGCCCCTCCTCATGGGAAGCGGAAGCACGTACCTGCGGGCTAAGATGGGGGGACTGGACGGACGGCCCTTACAGGAGGGGGATGTGCTGGCCGGGCGGCCAGGAAAAAAACTCGATGCCCCAGGTAAAGAACTCGGTGCCCCCGGGTACGAAGCGGCAACGGGCAAGAACTCTAACGCATCCCGGCCCCAAGAACCCACCATTCGAACCCTTCCCCCCTCCTTTATACCAAGGTACGGATCTCCCATCCTTCTTCGGGTGCTTCTCGGTCCCCAGGACGACCTTTTTGAACCTGAAGGGTTGGAAACTTTTTTCAATTCCACGTATATCATCAGCCATGAGGCGGATCGCATGGGTTACCGGTTGGAGGGGCCGAAAATAAAGCACCGGGGGAAAGCGGATATTGTGTCCGATGCCCTTGCTAGGGGTTCGATACAGGTGCCGGGACACGGGATGCCCATTGTGATGATGGCGGACCGACAAACCACCGGCGGGTACACAAAGCTCGGTACAGTGATTCTGGCCGATCAGCACCTGTTAGCCCAGGGAAAGCCGGGGGATGAGGTGAGGTTTTTCCCCTGTACCGAAGAGGAAGCCATTATGGCATTGCAGGAGCAAAAAGCCCGGATTTCCCTCCTTTCGCGATACTTGGGCAAAATCACCTGAAAGGCATCTAAACTTCAATGAACATCTAATTAAAACAGAGGGTGAATATGGTTAGGATCGATCTGAACTGTGATATGGGAGAAAGTTTTGGGGTGTACACCCTGGGGTACGACGAGGAAGCGTTGCCCTTTGTCACCTCCATCAATGCCGCCTGTGGCTTTCACGCTTCGGATCCCCTGACGATGCAGAAAATTGTGGGCCTAGCAAAGAAGTATGGGGTGGCGATCGGGGCTCATCCGGGGTATCCGGATTTGGTAGGATTCGGACGGCGAGAGCTTTCGGCTTCTTTGGAAGAAATCCAGGCGGATGTAATCTATCAGATCGGAGCTCTCGATGCCTTCTGCCGGGCTACAGGGGTTCGGCTCCAGCATGTAAAGGTCCATGGCGCTTTGTACAACCGGGCTGAAAAAGACCTCGCCACAGCCGTGGCCATTGCACAGGCGGTGAAGCAGGTGGATCCGGAGTTGTACCTGGTCTGTCTTGCTAATTCCCCCCTGGTAGAGGCTGCAAAACAGGTAGGAATCCCCTACGTGGAAGAGGCCTTTGCGGACCGAGCGTATACGGCGGAGGGGAAACTGGTTTCCCGGAAAGTTGCCGGTTCCGTCCTCCACGATGTGCACGAGGTGGCCCAACGGGTGCTCCGGATGGTTACGGAGGGAAAGGTCACGGCTATCGATGGGATAGAAGTATCGTTGAAACCCGACACCATCTGCGTGCATGGGGACACCCCGGGAGCGGTGGAGATGATCAAAGCGATCCGTGCCCGACTCGCTCTGGCAGGTGTGGTGGTAAAGGCCTTTGGGGTTAGATAGAAATTTCCTCCATCTCGTACGGCCAAAAAAGCCCCGCAGGGGGGGACAAGCTCTTGGATTTAGATAGATTTTTCCCACAGATTCAACGATAGGTTAGTGTCTTTCAGGAGGTGGTGAGCTTTTTGATCGTACGTGAGCCATAAACTACATTTACAAGGTACCCCTGCGAAGATCTTGAAGAGCCTTCAGGCTATCCATAGGTCCAATTCTAGGGGCAATTAAGGATCGTATTTTATCTTTCATCTTTCTTCTTTCTTCTTCTGCCAGTTTATCCAGGAATCGTTTCTGAAAGTCTTCTATGGGAACCAGGGCGGCTTTGATTTCTTTCCCCTTGCTGATTAACACAGGCTCTTTCGTGTTCTCCATTTCTTGAAGGATCTCTCCCAGTTTATGCCTGAGAAACAGGGCATTTATCGTTTTCATATTACTCATATATTAAGTTAATATGTAGCTATCAAGTATCTATTTTACGTTCTCATCGCTCCTTTTCACCTGTTCCGCTTGACCTTAATCCATCCATTCCGTAGGATAGCACACCATGAGCAAGGAATACACGACGGAGCTACAGCTCGATTTCGGGCCTGATGGGAAGACTCTTATCCCCGTGGTAACCCAGGACTTGCGGACAAAAGATGTGTTGTTCATTGCCTTCGTGAACCGGGAAGCCTTCGAGGAAACCCGGCGTAGCGGGTTTGCCACCTATTGGAGTCGTAGCCGAAACGAGCTCTGGAAAAAAGGGCTCACTTCGGGAGACATGCTGCGGGTGGAAGAAATACGGATCAACTGCGAACAGAATACCCTTCTCTATCTGGTTACCCCTTTAGGCCGGGGGGCCTGCCACGCAAAGAAACCCGATGGTTCCCCCTATGAATCCTGTTACTATCGAAAAATTCGACCCGATGACTGTCTGGAGGTAGTTTTACGATGAGCGAAACACTGATCATTGGTATGCCGGCAGGTTCGCTGGCAGACCCCAATCGGGGAGGAAACCTGATGCAGCTTCTGGAAGCTTCCGGGTTTCGTACGAAAGGGTACGATGCGGGGGGGCCTACCTCTTTTCCAGGAATCACGTTCCTCTATGGCTGGGATGGCCGACCCCAGGAGTTCGGGTCCCAGCTCGGTATCGGTGAAATCGATGTCGCCATCGGCGGGGACGACTGGATCAAGGAACGCCTTCTGGAACTGGAAATCGAATACGGAGTGAAGGTTACACTGAAAAAAGTTCTTTCCCTGAAACGCGGGGGAGTGCGGATCGTGGGAATCGTGAAAGCGGAAGAGGCAAGCGAAAACACGGCCGATTACCTGCGTCACCTGTTGAAGCAAAAAAGCCTCATCACTGTGGTGGCGGAAATGCCTTACCTCGCCCTCGATTGGATGCGGAGGGAACTCGTTTCCCTAGGCAGGCAGGATCTTGCTGATTCCTGGGCTGTGCAAAAATACAAAACCCCTCCCCGCATCGAGAAGGGTATTCTTATTTACGAGACCTGGGGAAAGACGGAGTCGAAGGTCAAGAACGGGGGGGCGGATTTGGGGCTAGAGATTACCCAGTCGGGAAGCGCCATCCGGAACTACGGGTTGAAAATTGTTGCCACAGTCCTCGAGTCCGAGTCCGGCATCTGGATCAACCCCAAGGTTCGAGAGAACAAAGGAAAGTCTACCCTTCTGGACATGTTCCTTCTGAACTTATACGGCACCCTCAACGCGGAAGGGAAGGTGCTTGTGGTGTTCAATGTACCCAATCCGTTGACGGAGAAGGTGGAGGAATTCCTGCGGGTGAACTCGCTCTACGCGGACGAACCTACCCGAACGGTGGGCAAGGATTTTACCGTGTACAGCATCCAGGTGGATACGGAGAATCCCCGATTCCCCCTGGCCCGAGTTCGGTATGAGCTGGCATCCCTAGGCGCGCGGAGTATCGACACTTTGCCCCTTTCCTCCTCCATACCGGGGATTTCGGTGCTACGGGATGAAAAGTAGAGAATTGCCGGATCAAGATAAGGAAAGGTAGAACGAAGGGGTTGATAATTTAGGGGACCTATTTATAGCTTACCAAAGGCGCATCTTAATTTTCCAACTGCGGCTCTTCATTCCCCGGCTTCCCAAGGCTCTGTTCAATTTTTTTTGCAAAAGAGGTTAAATCCTCATTCAGAAGAGGTACGGCCTCGCGGAAGATGTTTATTAAATAATCGATTTTTCTCCAATCACAGTTCAATTCCAGGTAATACCTCTTGAAATGTCTAAACCGCATCAGCTCCTCGAGCCTTATGTAGGTTTCTTGAGAAATCACGCGGGGCCGAATTCGTGGTATTTCCAGAAACATTTTTTCCAATAAATCCGCATGCCATCTTTTTGGATTCAGTTGATTCCCAAATGCTTGGGAGATTCGAAGAAAAAGGGTTTCCATGGCTGTGTAGGCACTATCTAAAATCTGGGCTGGGATGCGTACGCTCTGATGAGTTCGTTCTGCCGATTTTAGGAACAATCTCTCTCTCGAACTCGTCCAGTTGCGAAAGAAATTGGGACAGAATCCGTTGAGTCTGTGTGATGTGAGCGGGGAGTTCGTCAAAAAGGTCGCTCATACAGAAGTTTGCCTTTTTGTTTGATGTTGTTGGCATATTCAGGATGTATCGTTTCTATCTGGACAAGGTGAAGGGGGAAGGATGTTAGCGCCTGGGCTTTTCGATAAAGAGAAAAGAAGGTTTTAGGATCCGTAATTCCTTCTACGGCAATATCGATATCAGAAATTTCTTGAAACCGGTTGCCTTCCAACAAGGACCCCCACTGGTAGATTCGACGGGGGTTGAATTCGTTGATAATCAAAGTGAGGATATTTGAAAAATCTCTTTCTGCCTGCTCCCGCAACTCCTTTAGTTTTCTATTCTGCTCCTGCCGTTTCAGTTGAATAAAGGAGCGAAGGGTCTGTATGTCTCGGTCTAGGGTTGTCACAAAGTACAGTATATGCGTTTATGATAGTGGAGACAAGAGAACGCGGAAAAGTCGTCCAATAAATGATTGACTTCCGCGGATATCCTTTGGTAGGTTATTCCTGGTACGTTTGTACTAAAAACCCGACTATGAGTATCATCGTTTTCCTCGAGGATTGGATCCGAAACGATCGATTGGTATCGGCGCTTCGCGAACTTGAAACCGTCTATGGGGAGTTGGAGGAGGAACAGCGATCCTGGATTGCGGTATCCCCCTTCCGATGCCCCTCCGGTTGCGGCAGATGCTGCGAACACTTTATCCCCGATGTGTGGGAAATCGAAGCCCTCTACGTTGCCGCGCAATTATTGATCCAGGGGCGGCAGGATATTCGTATCGAAGAGGGGCAATCACTGCAGATGGAGGGGCATGAAAACTCGCAGATTGATAGAATAGAAAGGTCAAGCGCCTGCCCCTTGTATAATAGGGAAGGGGATTTTCACTGCACGGTGTACGCGACGAGGCCTCTGGTATGCCGAGTGTTTGGTTTTTCCGGTGATCGGGACAAATGGGGACGTCTGCGATACGCGCCCTGCCAGTTCATGGAGGTCGCCTCGAAGGAACGACAAGGGGAAGGACAACTAGCAATGAAAGTGGAAGAGGAACGACAGCAGATAGGGCGGGGGCAACTGGAACAGGCCGGGAAATGGGGACGACAACTGACAGAGCAGGAACTCTCGATCCACTATCCTGTTCTACCTCCTGACATGACCGTCTTTGGTAGAAGGGTGGAAGTCATAGAACCAGCTTGGGCAGGGGAGCGAGAACCGCTGGACAGTGCCCTTCCCAAAGCCTTTCGGAAACTGCAACTCTATCGGTGGTTTTCAGGCCCGGAAAGAGCAGCCTGATCTCCTGATCTACAGAAAGGCGGGCAGCCCCGTTGACCGCAGGCGAAGCTGATCACAGAGGGAAACCTTTAGAAAGGCGGGCAGCCCTGCTAGCTGAATGTAATGTGAACACCTAGGGCTACCCTTCTGGTAACTTATAACCACAGGCCCCGGGAGGATGAGGCCTGAGTTTTCCCTGGATCGGGATTGGTTTCTGGACCTGTATTGGTCCTTAGACATGAATGCTTCCGAGTTGGAAAGTGCCGCCTCCCGCCGTAGCGAGCAGAAGGCGGCCCGGGCTTGATAAACCCCTACATAAGCCTAGAAGGCAAGTTCTCCCGCAGCAGTTCCCTTGTTCGATTGGACAACGAGGTTCGCATCGAACAGCTTGTGTTGGTCTCCCTGCACGAGCACCAGGTCATAGGTGCCTGGATCCATAAAGGCCAGTTTGAAGGTACCGTCGGATTTCACCAGAGTGCTGGAATACGCGTTAGGGAAGGCAGGATCAGGAGTTCCATCCCCATCTCGATCGGAACTGGTGGTTGGTTCTGTCCCTTCTACATAGAATCCATCCTTATACGCGTACACCGTTGCTCCGGCGGGTGCAGTTCCCGTGATCCAGCCAGCCTCGTTCTCCACGATGGATCGAATGGCAGGCTTCAGCATGTAGGCACCGTTTCCTGTTTTAACGATCGATTTAGATACATCGAAGTCCAGCACGATACTGATGCTTCCCGATAGGGGAACCTGAAAGGCATTGACGATTTTTATAGACTTGCTGGGAACGGTTAGGGGGATGTAGGAAGTCCCTTGATCGAGACTCACTTTCGCGCTATCCACCACCAGACGGATCTGGTTGATCTGAGTTACGCCGGTAAGGGAGAGTTCCCCCAGGGTCTCGGTTACTCCGTTGGCCAGGGTAAGCAGGTCCACTTCCTTTGCTGGATTCAAGGATAGCGTTTTCCAGCTTCCCCCCTGCCCATCGGCCGCGTCGGCCGATTCGTTCACCTTGATTTCCGATACCGTCACCTTCACGTTGGTGATCCCCGAGGTGTCGGGTGCATCCGTCAGTTTGAAGGCAATCGATGAGGTATCCTCCGATGTGGAGCAGGATACGGTGAACAGTACTCCCCCTACCAGTAGCATCAGGTAGGCAATCCATCGTGTGTTGGTTTGTTTTTGTTTCATCTTCTTCCTCCATGGCTAAGATTTTTTTATTTCACTCACTGATACTCCGGGGGGAGCCTGTCGGTTGCGCTGTTTTTACTTTTTGTACGTTGTTGTTTCCCAGTCCCTGGGATATAGTTTTCCATCGTGATCGATCGGGAAGAGGATGAAGAGGATGTCCGCCTCGTGCACCGGGTACTTATGGGGGATCTTGAGGCCTTCGAGGCACTGGTAAGGCGGCATCAAAAGGGAGTGTACTACTTTTGTCTGTCCTCGTTGAAACATCCCGAGGAGGCGGAAGACGCGGCACAGGAGGTGTTCCTCCGGGCCTTTCGTTCCCTCAAGACCTTCAGCCTGGATAAGCGGTTCAAGACCTGGCTCTATGCCATCGCCGTGAATCATCTCAAAACCCGATGGAAGAAGCAGAACAAAGGGCTATTGGATCGGATAAAGGAGTTCTTTCACGAAAGTTCCGATACGGAAGAAAAGGATCCCGAAACTGTCGCACTAGCCACTCTGGAAGAGGAGCGGATTCGAAAAGCGGTTCGCGAACTGCCGGAAGGTCTACGGATAGTGGTTATGCTATACTATTTTGAAGGGCTTTCGGTTTCTGAAATAGCGACAATGCTTGGGGTCGGGGAAGAGGGAGTGAAGAGCCGGTTATTTCGAGCACGGAAACTACTTAGGAAAGCGCTGGAGGGCGAAGGGAATTGAACTCTTTTCAGTGGTTGCGATGGCAAGAATAGGCAGAGGGCATGCAGTAGGTATCCAGCAGAAGGGTGAACGGTTTGTGCAACGGGAGACCGTCCTAGGGGGTATAATTATTGAGAGGCATGGGGGGAAGGGAGGATACGGCAAAGGGGGTGTTCCATGGAGTGTAGAGAAGTGAAGGCTCTAATCGACCTCTGGGAGAAGGGAAAGGATCTCAGTCCTATAGAAAAGAAATCCCTATCCAGCCACCTCCAATCGTGCGAATCCTGTCGCAGACGGTACGGGGCTCTCTTTCCTTTCCTTTTGGGGGTAGAGGAAGCCCGGCCCCTATTCTCCGAACCGGTGCCTGATATCGCGCTTTCCGTCATGGCAAAAATTCGGAGCGAGGCTATAGAGCGCGAAAAACGATCCAGTTGGAAACGTTTCCTTGTGGAGCTTTCTCGATGGCTAAACCTCGAAGGAGGTGCGAGGTCGTTCAGGGTACAGAAGTTAGCCCCTGTCTTCGCGTTAGGGTTGGTGTTGCTGGTTGGCGACCTCATTTTTTTCGGTGTACTGCGGGGAATATTCGCGGGTAAACCCACCGATGAAGTGACGGTACGGTTTACCCTGGAACACGTACATGCCCGATCGGTGAGCTTGGTGGGCGATTTTTCCGACTGGAAAACCTATCCGCTTCAGAGGGTGGGAGAACATTGGGAAATCCAAATCAAACTGAAAAAGGGCCGGGTATATACGTACAATTTCGTGGTGGATGGGGAACATTGGGTGCCGGATCCCAAGATCCCCTTTCGGGTAGAGGATGGGTTTGGAGGCGAGGCTACCTTGCTGCAGCTTTAAAGCTGTGGTCTGTACGCGTGGCTACCCTTCAGCGGGTAAGGAGATGATCAGGAGGGACCGTATGATCAGGATAAGGCATCGGGATCGAAGGAGATGGAGGGGAATCTTCGTGTTCCTCTGTATGGGACTCTTTTTTGTGCTCGATTCCTATGGACAAGGGATGAATAGGGAGGAATGGAAGGCTCGATTCCAGGAATCCCTCCGTATGGGGACAAAAGGGGTACCCGCCTTTGTCCTCCAGCGGCTGGAAAGGCTCCTTGCGGGTGTGGAGCAGGAGGGGTGGAGACAGGGACTGGAGCCTTCGAGGGTGGCCAGTGAGGCGGCAGCCTTCGCTCGGCACTTCGATGAGGATCTTCGTAGGGGGGCATCCCCTGTTCTGGCAGGACTTCTCTTTCGTCAGATGTCCCGGAACCTTTCCCTGGGGGAGGAAGAGGGTAAAGAAAACCGGAATCTAGCCTTCGAGAAGCTTCGAGATAGGGTGAAGGATCGAAACTCGGGAAAAGAGAAAACGCGAGTATTCAGTTCCAAAAGAAAATCGAGCTCTTCTTCGAGTCTCCAGGGTACACCTTCTGGCGGATCCGGTGGAGCGGGAGGATCGGGAGGAGGGGGAGAATCCGGGGGCTCGGGTGGGAAGTAGGGAATTGGTGAGGGAAACGGTCAGGGCAGGAAGCAGCCGCAGCGAATAGGAAAGGGGCGGTCGGTGGAACAGGGGATACGAAGACGCAGACGAACCAGCTTTTCGCGAACCGACCTGCTGGTAGCAGGGTTAATGGTGTTTTTCTCATGGGTACCTCTGGTGCAAGTCTTTACCCAGGAGGTAACTCCGGACACTGTACGGATGTGGCTTCAAACAGAGCCTATGGCGGCCCCCTACGAGGGACTGTCCCCTTCAATTGTACAGGTATTCGAGGCTGCCCGATCCGACGGGCTTCCCCTAGAACCCCTCTTCGATAAGCTGAAGGAGGGAGCGGCGAAGAGGGTGACACCGGCCAGGCTCAAACCAGTGTTGGAGGGGGAACTGAACCGATTGCTAAAGGTCCGGAAGATCCTGCAGGAGGGATTCGGGAAGGATGTAACGAAGGGTCCTTTTTTTCCGCAAGGGATGAAGGTGGGTTCCCTGGCTCTCCTGAGTGGTTTTCCTGAAGAAGGGCTCAAGATTGTATGCACTCCCAGCATCGGGATGGAAAAGATGGTAAGTCTGGTTCCCCCCCTGGTAGAAATGCATCGGATCGAGGCTCTTCCCTTACAGCCCCTTTCCTCCTTTGTGCAGGCCCTTTCGGCCAGCCCCATTCCCCCCTCTCAGTATGGGACCTTCGTTTCCCTCTACTTGAAGGCTACAGCAGGCCGGATTCTCCCCCCGGATACCCTACGAATCATGACAGATGTCCTGAAAGCGGGAGGAGGGATCCTCCAGATCGAAAGGGAATTGGCAAGGAGATCGAAAAAGTGATGAATCGCACTAAGAAAGTAGGCAGGAAAGTTCTTTTCATAGGGATATGGCTCACTGTGTTTTTTGGGCCCTCTTTATCATGGAGTGATGTACGGGTCGGGATGGAAGGGGCTCTTGAGAAACGAACCGATGGGAAACGGGTCTACCTTCCCCAGGGATGGGTAGATGTGTCGGTATCCCGCTTTGTTTCCGAGTCTTTCAGTCTGTTCGGCGACTTCTCTGCCAAGGGGGGATGGGACACCGGAATGGAGGAGATACCGTACGATGTGTCGGGAATCCTTTCGGGGAGTCTGCGGGGAGAGTCTTTCTTCGCCGCTCTGGAAGGGGGCCTCAGGGGAACAAGAACGTACGATACCCCTCGACAACTGGAAGCCTACCTATCCTCTAACCTTTCCTATATCATGACAGAAAGTTCCCTCTTTCTCAAACCTTTCCTACAGACGGTACGAGGACCCATCGATTCTACTACGGTTGCTCTGGAGGGAGGGATGGAGAAACTATTCGGTGAAGGTTGGATGGGATCCCTTTCCTTTCGCCCTGCCCTCACCTATTATTCGGATGGATCCTCCGAGCTCACCCTGGAGCCGAAACTAACCTTTGATTGGTTCCCCTCGGTTCCCTTTACGGCCAATATCCGGGGAGGATGGAACCGGCGATTGCTGGAAAACTCCGATGTACGGGAAGAATCGGTTTTCGGTTCGATAGAAATGATCTGGTATCCTACCTCGCATGTGATTCTCCAACTGGACACGACTGTAGAGAAGGTGTATCGTGCCCTTACCGCCACCGACAAGGGGCTGACGTTGAACTCGGAACTGGAACTCCGGGTAGGACTTCCCTATTCGAAAGGTTCCAGTGAGTTGATTCTCGGCGGAGGTTACGAATGGAGGGAGTATTCGGAGGATCCCCAAGCGGAAGACAGGTGGTTTGTGCGGGTGGGGATAGAATGGCAACTGTGAGTTCTATGTATACTTTACCGCGCTGCTTGCTAAACGAAGTTTGTTCAGTGAAATAGATACTATGCATACGGTATGTTCCAGGCTTACGCCACGCTCATCGAAGAGGAATTTGCAGGTTTCCGTGTTCTTTTTCATCCTGTTCGTTCTTTTATTTCTCTCTGCCCCTGGTGAAGCGGAAAGCCTTGCGTCTTCCTCTATCCGCAAAGCGTTTCCCGCCCTTTCCCATGAAGAGATGACTGAACTCCAGGAAAAGGGTGAAATTACCCGGTATTTTTTCGAACCACTTCCCTTGCGATGGCTGCCACAAGGCGGGCTGGCAGACCAGATTGCCCGGGAAGCCTCCCGCATCGAGACAGTGATCGGTGTAGAGTCGATTCATCTCCTGCCCTTGGGGGAGCTACAGACCCAGGGGATGGATCTTTCGGCCACGGAGTCGTTGAAGCTCCGGGTGTACAACGTGCTACGATCGGTAAGTACCATGAAGGGAGTGCAGTACTACTCGGTAACCCGGGGGAGGTACCGTACCCTTTTCGAGGAATCCTACCCGGTGCAGAGCATGGATCGACCGGAGCGGATTGCCGATCCAGTGGTTGCGGAGATCCCTCCTTTGAGTCAGGTAATTGTTTTTCAGGATGATACGACTTTCGATCAGAACTTTAGCCGATGGGTTTATCGGTACGCGGGGGATGAAATTTCGATCTCCATTACCAATTTGACGCCCCTGAAATATTCCTTCCTGAAGATGGCGGATCCCGAACAGATGCAGATCCATCTCCTGGTGCGGCCGATGGATGACGGAATCGCCTTCTACGGCTGTGCCGTGGTGAAGAGCGCGAAGTTCCTGGGCTTGGAAAAGACGAAAAAAGAATCCTTCTACAACCGAATCAAGGCGATCTATACCTGGTTCAAGGACGAATTGGTGAAAGAATTGAAAAAGTAATTGGGGTTAGTTGAGTAACCCACCGCAACACCAATATGCTAAATCCGCAATAGACATCTCAGACTATATAGGGTATACTTTTTTATCAAATAAAAGTTTATTAAAATTGTTAGTAATATGAGTGAATCTCTGTTGCCTCTGATCGTCATTACCTTTTCCACTTCCCTACTTTTGTGTGTCCTTAACGTAATTGCCTATAGGGAACTTAAACATCCTGCCCTCTATGTCTGGGCCTTAAGCTGTGGCTTGTACGCGTCACGATTCCTCTTCGATATCCTTTCCGAGGTATATCCGTGGCCCTTGTGGCAGGTGCCTTTACAGCTTTCGGTGTTGGGTAGCGGTTATCTGCTTATTAAGGGGGTGTACCTCTATCTTTATCCCACTGGCAGGACGCCTCTGGGCTGGGCAGTGTTTGCTGGAATGGCGGGAGCCGCGGTTCTGGGAATATGGTTTCTACCTGTTCCATCCCTTGTTCCTCTCCTGCTATCCTTTGTTTTCCTGGGGCTGTCGAATATCGTCATAGGGTGGTTTTTCCTGCAAAATCGAACCCTATCAAGGCTGGAACGCCTATTTGTGGGCATCGTGTTCATCCTCTGGGGCTTCCATAACCTGAACTATCCTTTTCTACGTCCCTACCCCCAGTTCGCTGCCTGGGGCTACACAATTGGATTGATTTTGGCTTTTTCGGCGTGGGTAGGTTTGACGTTTCTATTCATATCTGAGCAGCGTAGGCGAGCGGAAAAAGCCGAATCCCGGTACCGCACCTTGGCAGACTCTATAGAGGATGCCTTATTCACTCTAGATAGCGATGGCCGTGTGAAAGAAATGGTCGGCAGATTGTTTAAACAAGAATCCAGGGGGATAGACAGCTATTCGGGTCGAACGGCCATCGATATTTTGGGTCCGGAATTAGGGGCTATCCATTTAGAAATGGCCCGAAAGGTTTTCCAGGAAAATCGAAGCGTTAGTTATGATTGGGCGTTTCCTCTGCAAAACGAAACGCGGTACTTTCATACAACCCTTTCTCCCGTGCGGGACGAAAGGGGCAACTGCATAGAGATCGTGGGGGTAACTAGAGAGATCACCCCGCTGCGAAAGGCCCTGGAGGAAGTACAGCATCGATTGGAAGAAAAAACGGTTCTTATCCAGGAAATCCAACACCGGGTGCAGAACAACCTGCAGGTGATTATCAGCCTATTGAACCTTCAGACCCAAAATCTTAGTTCCCCAGAGACAAAAAAAGAGTTCAATTTGGCAATATCGAGGATCCATACCCTGGCGGATATCTACAACCAACTGCACACCGCGGAGGATGTGACTCATATACGGATGGATCGGTTCCTGGAATCCCTCGTTTCCCGTTTAAGCGATCCGGATCTGTTTCCGAAACCACCCAAGTTCCAGCTGGATGTGGAAGAAGTGGTACTTCCTCTAGACAAAGCCCTACCTGTGGGGTTAATAATAAATGAGCTTTTACATAGATGCTTCGAAACTTCCCTATCGATAGATTCCGATGCGCCTACACCTTCAGCCTATATTAGCATGCGTCGCGACAACCAGGCCCTCGAGGTTCGCGTATCCTTGTCGGGATGCGCGGAAGAATGCCTCTCTCCTGCGGGGGAGACACAGAAACACTTGCGAATGGAACTCCTGGAATCCCTTGTGATGCACCTCGAGGGAAGGATCGAAGAAACGGGTGAATCGGCGATACTTGTGCGGCTGCCGGTGTTCGAAAACCCTTGATCTTTTTTTTCTCTTCTACTCTATGGCGAGGGATATTGCTGGATTAGGCCGTACCCTTGGTCTCCACAAGCTTCGGGGTACTAGGTGTTTTCCCGGGATCCTATCCGTTCCCGTAGAATCTGCTTCAACTCTTCCGTACTCCGAGCGGGAAGAGTTTCGAAGGCAAGGCGGGAACGAAGGAGCTCCCGCAAGGCATCAAATCCAGTGTACTCTTTGGGAAAGGTGTACAGTCTATCCTGTTCCTTGCCGTAGAGAAACAGGGCAGGAATCCCCTGGATTTGGAACTCTCCGGCCAGGTCTATCGTATCGAAGAGAACATGGATAGGATCGTGGCCAGGCACCGAGATGATCAGCCGGTCTTCCAAACTCTCGATGGTGCTCTGGATGTAAGGCCGAGCTAACCGGTACAACCCGCGTGCGAGGAGAAGACATAGAGCCAGGACTGCAAAGGCGCCTAAGGTAGGCAGAAAACGAAAAGACGCAAGACCCAGGGCTGGGAGTAATACAAGGGTTCCGTAGAGCAGGATCAGACGTTTGTTGGAAGCGGGGGTCATGCGGTGAATCATACGGCGAATCCTATTGAGGAATGTTTAGAATTTTGGCGATCAGTTCCCAGGACTTTTTGCGGAAGAACTGGAAATCGTTTGGAGCGGTTCTATTGTTCACATACCTGGCTAATTCTCCCGCCTGTTTTTCCAGTAGTCCATGGGCTTGAATCATCTCGAGGATAGTGGCCCGATCCTCTCCTGCGACTTCTCCCCCTTCGATGAGGGTGTTGAGACTTTCCCTGCTCGTTTTCGTCAGGGAAATGATCGCCCCAATTAAATCTTTCGTTGTTTCGGCTGTATACACGTCTTTTTCAAAGGAATCCCCCAAAAGTCCGATGGTAAGAAAGGTCATGTACAGGTTGGATGCCCCCAGGCTTCCGATAGTATACAGGTACTCATCCTCTGCAAAGAGGAAAGATTGACCCAGGAACAAGAAAAGGACCAGCGCTCCCGTCAATACCTTTTTCATACACGCCTCCTTTTGATGAGCGTTTTTTTAATGATATTTAATCTAATAATTTAAATGATGGAAGAAAAGAGAAAAATATTTGCTGTCTATTTCAGTGAAAGCAGTATAAGATTGAAGTAACAAGTTTGACTATGGGCGGGAAAAGGAGGAAACCCAATGATTAGGAAGGAGAAAAGGGCATCTTTAATCCTGGCTTTGTGCCTGCTAGCCTTCGTCTTGGCAGTCCTGGGATGTGCGGAGGCAGATAGTGAGGGAGGAGGTCTTAGTAGCCGGGCTATTCAATCATCGACGGAAGCCAAAGAGGTCGCGGGCCTGATAAACAACGTTTGTGGCGAGGTGCAAAATCAATTACCCTCTCAATACCAGTCGAGTTACAATTATACCCTAGCCAATCAGTCCTACGCGAACAGTAAAGGCGGTTCGGCTGTGGTGAACGGAACAATAGATCGCACGTACTCAGCCTCTTCCGGTTCTGTAACCAATTCCATCGATATTTTCATTACGATCCAGTTCACAAACTGGGTGTGGGTAACGGATAGCAGCGATGGATTCCAGAAGGTACATGGAAAAATTACGTACGATTATTCCTCGTATAGCTCCACTACCCCATCCGGTTATTATTCTAGTTTATCAAAACAGATCACTGGCTCTGGAATTCAAATCGATTATCGGTTCCTCCAGGAATACTACCTGAAGGACACCATTTCCCTCGATGTCAGTGATAAGAGCAACAATGAGTATATCGTTACCGGTTCCCTTACTGGAAGCAAAGGAAGTTTCTCTTTCTAGAAGTGACAGATCTTACAGGGTGATTACGTAGTCTGGCGGATTCTTTGAAAGAGCGGCATATAGCTGGGGAAAACAACCTACCTGGGCTCCTTCGATCATGTTTTTAGGTTTCATACTGCTAGTGCCGCAACCCTCGAAGGTTCCTTCCGCTAGTTCCCGGCGCAATGTGCATTGATCGCATGCCATGATAAGGATCCCTTTTTCTTTGGCGACTTTAGCCAATCGCTCTCCGATCGGGTCTCCCTTACGGAGCACATACACGTTATCGTCGAAAAACATCATTCCTACCACTTCTGCCCCATGGATACCTTTTTCCAGCTGGGGAAGAACCATGGTAGCCAGTTGGAAGGTGGACGCCATGTTGGTGCGAAAGATATAAGCGACTTTCATGTTTCCTCCAGAAAACGAAATCAAATTGCAAATGACTTGCAATTTGTCTATGGCAAAATAATGATTTTTTGGGGCCTTGTCAATGCCCTATAGATGAAGCATTAGGTCAGAGATAATTCGCTATGAAACTGAGTACTTATTATACTATAATGAATAAATGGATCTAAAAAATGATTCTGGGGAGGGCCATGCATCCGAAGAAGACGATTCTAGGACAGCACTTCCCAAAAAAATCCTCCTTGTGGAAGACGAAGCGATCATTGCCCTGGCGGAGGCGGCATGCCTCAAACGGAAGGGGTACTCCGTCATTACTGCCCCTTCGGGTGAAAAAGCGATAGAGGTCGTTCATAAGGACCCTTCCATCGACTTGATATTGATGGACATCGATCTCGGCAGTGGAATGGACGGCACCGAAGCCGCGAAGAAAATCCTGGAGAACCATGACCTCCCCATCATCTTTTTAAGTGCCCATAACGAGGGGGAAATCGCGGACCGAACTTTTCAGATCGGTTCCTACGGATACATTCTGAAAAACGCGGGAGAAACGGTGCTGTTGGCTTCCCTCCGCATGGCGTTTCGGCTGTACGATACCCACAAGAAACAACAAGAAACAGAAAAGAGGCTTTTCAATCTTCAGATGTCCTACAATTCCATCCTGCGGCATGCCCCTGTGTCGATTCTCATTGTGCAAAACGGGAACTACACCTATGCCAATCCCTACGCGGCTTCTCTGTTAGGATACGCGTCCCCCGAGGAGTTAGTGGGAACGCCGGTGCTGGAAACCATCGACCCTGCCTATCGACAATCGATTGTGGAACGGATCCATACCATTCAGCATGGCATCGGGAATCCCCCGATGCGGATGAAAATCCTTCGAAAGGACGGAACCAGCTTATGGACGGAATCGGTATCCATTCCCATGGAATTTCAGGAAGGTCCTGGGGCACTGGTAATCGGTAGAGACATCACGGCCACAGTGGCAATGGAAGAGAAACTAAAGAGGGAGGCGGATCTACATGCTGAACGGTTGGCCCTTGTGGAGTATTCTTTTTCCCATACACTGCAGGAAATTCTGCAGAAAACCATTGATTTGGTGTGTGGGTTCACTGAGAGCCCAATCGGCTTTTGCCATTTCATTACCGAGCATTCCGACGGTAGCCAAAGAATCGATCTCATGGCATGGTCTACCGCGACCTTGGAAAGGTACTGCAAAATTACGGAATTATCCGCCCACTACCCCTTTCCCCAGGCGGGTGTGTGGGCCGATTGCGCCCGATTGAAACGGCCGGTGATTCACAACGACTTTTCGAAGGTTTTAGGGAAAAAAGGGTATCCTCCAGGGCACCCCGATATCCTACGGGAGCTAACGGTGCCAATTATCCGGTCAGGGACTTGTATCGCTATCCTTGGGGTGGGAAACAAAACATCCCCTTATACCGAGGAAGACCTCGAGATAACCGCGCGATTCGCCGATCTTGCCTGGGAAATTGTCCAACGTAAAAATACCGAACTAGACCTACATCGTTCCGAACAAGAGCAGAGGACACTTCTTCTGGAACTCCGGCACCGGATAAAGAACTCCTTGAACCAGATTATCTCCCTCACCTCCCTGCAGGAGGATGGGCAAAAGGATCAAGCGGCACGGGAAGCGCTTCGAGATATCCGAAACCGAGTATCCGTACTGGCTGGGCTGTACGAAAGCCTCTATGAAACGGGATCTCACATGGTTTGCCTTGACCGCTTGATCCAGCGCGTATGTTGCAGTCTGGTACAGGCCTTTTCTCTCATGGAAAACGTTCATATAGATTGCCAATCCGAGAGTGTAGAAATGAAGGCCAAGGAAGCCTCCGCCTTTGGCTTGATTCTGAACGAACTGGTAACCAACGCGTTCAAACATGGATTCCCTCAAGGAAGGGAAGGTCGTATCGAGGTATCCTTCAAGCGGGAAGGGGAAAAGGGTGTTCTTACTGTCCAGGACGACGGGGTGGGATTCAACGAGGATGAGTCTGTACGAACGGGTGCCTTTGGCTTTGAACTGATCAAAGCTCTCGTCTTCCAGTTGGATGCGACTTTACAGGTGCGAAGTAGAGCTTCAGGCCTTTCCGGCACCCGCGCGGTAGTTACCCTTCCCCTCGCGTAGGGGCCTTAGGGTAAGCACATCCTAGAGCGGGCGTATTCCGCCGGAGGATTCTTCATAGTGCAAAACTCGTGGATAAAGGGGTATTCTACTGTAGGGCCCGCACAGAGGTTTCCCGGATACGGAGCTGGGTATGGAGGATGATCCGGATGGATTCGATGGAGGGCCGGGTGATCTGTTCCACGAGGCTCTTTACGGCCAGTTCCCCGATCTCCATCCGAGGAACCGCCACCGAGGAGATGGGGGGTGCCCACTGGGCCATGAGCTCTGTATCGTCGAAGGCTATAACGGAAAGATCCTCCGGGATACGGATCCCCTCTTTCTGCAGCACTGGCAGGGCTTGGGAGGCATGCTCGTCGTTCACGAAAAAGATCGCGGTTACCGGTAGCGAAGGAGACGCGGACAGAAGGGCACGCGCCGCATCATCCCCTTTTCCCAGGAACACCCAGCCTTCGGGGGTGATCCCCGCCTGAGCCAAGGCATCCCGATACCCTGCCAACCGATTGCGGGTGTACTCGTACTGTTCGCTCCCCCCCAGAAAGGCAATCCGTTGATGCCCCAACCGGATCAGGTAATCTACCGCTTCCTTGGCCCCCCGGAAGTTATCCATCCCCACGGCAGAGAAACCGTCGAAGGCGGTTTCTCGGGCTACAAGTAGTGTAGGCAGGTTTTCTTTTCGGAGGAGTTCGAGGATGGGATCGTCTCGCAGGGCCCCCATGAGGAGGACTCCATGAGGCCTGAGGGCAGGGTCCAGTAGCAGGACGTTGGTGGTATGGTTGGGGTGTAGGGGGGGCTGGTGCACAGCCAGGGTGAGCCGGCCTCCCGCGTCCTCAATCCCCCTATGGATCCCCTGCAGAAGTTCCCGGAACACCTGGATCGAACCCATGTGGGCCGGATGGAGAAGCAGGATCTTGAACGGCCCTTTTATCCGTGGGGTTCCGGAATAGTGGGTCTGCAGGGTTTCCAGGGCATCCAGTACCCGTTTTCGAATCGAATCGGAAACGTGGGGCCGATTGTTCAGTACGAGGGATACTGTGCTTTTCGATACCCCTGCCAAGCGGGCAATTTCGGATACGGAAGGACGAGCCGACTTTCCCATACTATCTCCTTCGAACGATAGGTGTTCGAAATTATTCTAAATCAATAGGTAAAAATTGTAAATAGAATTAGGCTAATTATCATGAAATAAGAAATTGACAGATTTTTTCAGAGGGTTTACACTATTCATAGAACGTTCTATGTTCGATTCGAAATCTAATATTTTAAGGAGGCGTGTATGAAACGCGCAATAGGAATCCTCACTGTCCTGTTGCTGGTGTGTTCGGTAGCTACCGTATTCGCCGCAGGGAAACAGGAGGCAAAGCCGGCTCCGGCTGCAGCGCCCACCACCGTCCGCTTCGTATGGTTTACCGATGGCCCGGACAAACCCGCCATCGAAGGACTGGTGGCAAAGTTCAACCAGGGAAACCCGGACATCAAGGTGGAGTTTTCTATCGTGCCTTTTGCGGAACTGAACCAGCTTCTTACCACCCAGGCAGCCGCGGGACAGGCTCCCGACATGGCCCGGGTTACCGAACCCTACCGCTTCTTCCAGTACCTTCTGGATATCCGGCCGCATCTGAAAAACGCGAACTTCCCCAAAGAGTTCATGGATGAACCCATGAAACTGGTCACGGGAGCCAACGGAGAGATCTATGGGATTCCCCACGATCTTACGATGAACGGTCCCTTCGTGAATGTGTCTCTTTTCAAGAAGGCAGGGGTTGCCCTTCCAGCCTCAGACAAGGTCACCTGGGAAGAGTGGATGAAACTGGCCAAAGAGGTGAAGGAAAAGACAGGGGTACCCTTCGCGGCAACGGCAGACAGGAGCGGTCATCGCCTCGATGGGTTCCTCCAATCCTATGGCGGGGGGTTCTTTACGGAGGACGGGAAAGGGCTTAGGATCAGCAGCCCGGAAACCCGGAAAGGGTTAGAAGACTTCGTCCGCTACCATAAGGAAGGGATCATGCCCCTCGACATCTGGGCTGGTGGAACAGGGTATGTGGGGGCGAACCAGCAGTTCGTCAATGGCCTGTTGGTATTCTACATTTCCGGCAACTGGCAGGTGGCTCAATTCCACGAAACCATCAAGGATAAGTTCGAATGGAAGGCGGTTCCCAACGCGTTCATAAAACAATGGGGGGGTATGCCGGGGGGTAAGTTCCTCGTTGCCTTCAAGGGGAAGGCTCCCGCGCAGGTCGTACGGCTCATGGAGTACCTGGGAAGTGCCGATAGCATGACGGAATATGCCAGCAAGGCCATGTTCCTCCCCACCCGGAAGGATCTCCTCCAGAAAGGGGTGCAGTATCCAGTGCGAAACGAGGACATGAACACCTTCATCAAGGGTCTGGCGAACCTGCCGAAGTCGGCCTTCGTGGACAACTACCATCTCCGCTTCGGCCCCGTGGCCAATGAAGTGCGGGACCGCATTACCCAGGCCATCACGGGAGAAATTTCGGTGGATAAGGCCATCGAACTGGCAGAGACAAAAGCCCGGGAACTGATGAAGTAAGCCTAGGTCTCAACGCACTGCTTTGCCCAATGCGAGCCATGCATGTGGGGAAGAGGGACACACCTCTTCCCCGTTTCTAGGGAGACGCAACGTGAAAAGAACCAAAATCCCTCTAGCCCCCTACCTGTTTCTCCTTCCCAATATGGTGGTGTTTTCCGTGTTCATTATCCTCCCCGCGGGGTACAACTTTTATCTCAGTCTGTTCGACACCTCCCCCTTCAGGCCTTCTGAGTTCATCGGCCTGGGGAACTTTTTCTATCTCCTCCAGAAGGATGACCTGTTTCGACGCGCCCTGGAGAACCTGGTGATCTTTGTGGTTGGAGACGTGGGGGGGATGCTGGTGGGTTCGCTGATCATCGGGCTTCTCCTCAACCAGAAGGTGAAACTCCGAGGGTTTTTCCGGAGCGCGTTCTTTTATCCGGTGCTCCTGTCGCCGGTGGTGGTGGCGTTGGTATGGCAGTGGATCCTGAACAACCAGTTCGGCGCGCTGAACGCTCTTCTTACAACCCTGGGAATGAAAGGGACTCCCTGGCTGCTGGTTCCTCACTGGAGCCGATTCTGGTCGATCTTCGTGCACCTCTGGGCGACATTGGGATTCTACTCCCTGATCGTTCTGGCAGGTCTCCAATCGATCCCCGCGGAGCTGTACGAGGCCGCTCTGGTGGACGGAGCGGATCGGAGGCAGCAGTTCCTCTTCATTACCTTTCCCCTCCTGTTGCCCACCCTAATGACGGTCCTAGTGCTGAGCACCATCCGGGGGTTCGAGATTTTCGATCATGTGTACATCCTTACGGGGGGAGGTCCGGGAACTGCCACCCTCATGATGGTGCAGTACATCTACCGGGCAGCTTTCCAGATGGATCAGTTCGGGCTGGCCGCCGCGGCCTCCTTCCTCCTCTTTGTGATCATTTTCCTTCTCACCGTGGCGCAATATGCGTTGGGCAAGCGCAGGGAAGCGATCTAGGAGGTGAGGGATGAAACGCAGCGGATCGAGTACGTTCTGGGTGTACCTCCTCCTCGGGATGGGGGCAACCCTCATGTTTTTCCCTGTTCTGTGGGTGGTTCTCTCCTCTTTCAAGGGACTGGAGGAAATCTACCGAATACCCCCTACCTTTTTCCCCAAACGCTGGATCTTTACCAACTATACAGGAGCCCTGAAGCAGTTTCCCTTTCTGCTTTACCTATGGAACAGTGTGTTCGTCACCCTCACGGCCACGGCCCTCACCCTCCTGATCAATTCCATGGCCGCCTTCGCCCTCAGCAAGTATCACTTTCCAGGCCGAAGCTCGATTTTCCTGGTCATGCTGGGTACCCTCATGGTTCCCCTCCAGGTGATCATGCTTCCCGTGTACCTGGTAATCGCCCGGTTAGGGATGGCCAACACTCTGTGGGGAATCATCATTCCCCCGGCGGCCACCCCCACGGGGGTGTTCATCCTTCGGCAGTACATGCTGACCATTTCCGATGAACTGATCGACGCGGCCAAGATCGATGGGGCACGGGATTTCCGGATCTACGCGCAGATCGTTCTGCCCCTCACGGCCCCGGCGCTGGCAGTGCTCACCGTGTTTTCCATCATGTGGAGGTGGAACGATTTTCTCTGGCCCCTCATCGTGATCAATCAGGAGAAGTTCTTCACCATCCAGCTGGCCCTGGCTCGGTTCCGGGGAGAACTGGTGGTGGATTGGCACTATGTGCTGGCCATGACGGTAATGTCCATCCTGCCCATCACTTTCGTGTTTGCCTTCCTCCAGCGGTACCTGGTGCAGGGAATCGCGTCCACGGGACTGAAAGGGTGAGCTATCAAATAACAAGACCTGACGATTGCAGAGCGCGATCGGTACCTAGGGTGTGCAGGATAAGTTTCGATTTATCTAAAGAGAGGTAACGATGCAAGGAAAGCGACTGGTATTCACGGGAATCGGAAAGGTGGAATGGGAGAGCTTCGAGATCCCGGAAGTACTACAGGAGGAAGAGATCCTCGTGAGGGCCCAACACAGCCTGATCAGTCCGGGAACGGAGCTGGCGATTTTCACCGGCAGTCACATCGGGTTCAGCCTTCCCCAACCGCCTTTCCCCCTGATCCCCCATAATCCAGGGTATGCCCTGGTAGGGGAAGTGGTTCGCACCGGATCCGGTGTAGGAGTGGAAAGGGCCACGGAGAGGATTCAGGTGGGGCAGAGGGTACTGGTAGAGGCTCCCCATGGTACCTACGCCGTCGTGCATGCACGAAAGAATCCCCCAGTCATCCTCCCGGTCCAGATTCCCAACGATGTGGTCCCCTTTATTCGGATGGCGAAAATCGGTATTACCGCCCTTCGAATGGCTCCTCCGCGTCTGGGAGAATCTGTTCTGGTAATGGGGATGGGGCTTGTGGGACTGCTCTGTGCCCAACTGTACCGGATCGCGGGGTCGAGGCCTGTGGTAGGTACAGATCTTCTGGACAACCGCTTGGCTCTGGCGGTCCGTTTCGGAATCACCCCCCTGAAGGGTATCCTTCCGGAGGGAAAGGAAGACTATAAAAAAGCCCTCCTGTCCCTCACGGGAGGGAAGGGCCCTGCCATCGTGATCGAGGCCACGGGGAGTCCTGCCCTTCTGTCCCTGGCGCTGGAACTGGTGGCGGAGGGGGGCAGGGTGGTTCTCCTGGGAAGCACCCGGGGGATGGTACAACTGGATGCGTACAGCCTTATCCACCGGAAGGGGGTCTCCCTGATCGGGGCCCATGAACGGGTCCAGGATCTTGCCCTTCCGGCGCTGGACGGATGGAATCGAGCATCCAATCAAGAGCTACTCGCAAGCCTCTTTGCAGCTGGGGAAATACGAACCGAGGGGCTTATCACCCACCGGATTCCCGCTAGGGAAGCTCCGGGCATGTACCCCCAGATGGCGGCGCATCCGACGGATTTCCTCGGCGTACTTCTGGATTGGACAACGGAGTAGGAAAGGGAGGAGGGATATGCACTCTGAGGAAGTGAAGGGAGAGCCCGCGCGTACTCCATGTGATACGATTGCCTGGGTGCCCCTGCGGGAGGATGGCGCGATTCCCTACTGGTGCTGCACGGGTCCCCGGGTATTCCGGCTGCCGGATTTAGGTTCGGTAATCGAATCCTCAGGGTCCCCCTTTGGCCGGTATGGCAGGGGATGGATCGCCAACACGCCCCTTTCCCTACATTTGAAGCAGCGGGTGTTCGACGCGTTGCCGTCCCTTTTGCCAGACTGCCTGGAGGGAAGGAGGGATTCTCTTTTATGGGCTAAATCGATTCAGTCGAGAGTGTCGAAGGATGACCTCCCGGCCGGACTAAAGACGAATCCCTACCGGGACGAATCGATCCAGTCGGTTCCGCAGGGGGAAATGGAGCCGCGCAATAGCCTCAGTAGCAGCGGCGGAAAAAGAGGCAGCGGCCAACAAAGCGGCAGAGGAAGCGGGAGGTGCGGGGATGCATCCCTCACAAATCTCGCGGGGCCGTATACCCAGGCGCCTCGACATGCGGCTGAAGGCTCGAGTTCTTCATCCTTCGAACCTGTGGGAGGCCAGAATACCCATGCGCCTCGACATGCGGCTAAAGGCTCGAGGGCACCCTCATCCTTCGCCCGGATCGAGGAAACTCCTGAGGACGGGTGCGTGGACTTTTCCCGCTTTTCCTTCGTACCCGAGTACTACGATGCCTTTGCCTATTGCCTGTTGGCCTCCGAGGAAGAACAGGAGATCGAAGGCCTGGTGCCTGTGCTGGGGCCCTACGGTGTCGCTGTGAATGGGAAGTGGATTCTCCATCGAAATAGTCCTTTCGGGTATGTGGAGCCGGACTGGGTTCCTATCCGAATACCTCTCCGTCGGGGGCTCAATGAACTGGTGCTTTTTAGTCAGATGATCGGGTGGCGGGAAGCCCGGATCGTGTTGGGGATGCGGATCGTAAAGAGCCCTGCGCAAGGTTCTGGACCAGGCTTAGGGGTAAATTCCCTGGGAGGAGTCCAAAGGCTCCGAGTGGGTATACCCTTGCCCGGGGGTAGCCCTTCGGAATGGAAGCAAAGGGAGGAACTTTTTAAACAGGTAGGATTTCGGCAGTTCTGTTTTCCCGACGGCAAGGTTACCCTTTACATCGAAAAAGGTATTCCCGGTGTGGGCCCCCACTCCGAAAGTGAAGAAGTGGAGGTGAAGCTATCCCTGCCCTGGAAGGAAGGCCCAGTGGAATGGGATGAGTCCGACCCCGGGTCACGCAATTGGACTGTACGAATAGGTCTGGGAGCATTGGAAACGACAGGGACTGTTTCAGGAAAAGAGCCGACTGACCAGGAGAGAAAGGTGATCCTGGAACCGGATAAACGATTTATTGAAGCATTACGAAAGCTATCCCCCCAGTTACCTATCGATGTCTGGGTGCGCGTCCCTGCCTTCTCTTCTACGGCTTCATACAAGGAGGGGCGGAAGTATACCGAGGAGGGGGACCCTGTAGAAAAGTGGCCACCTATGGATGGGGGGGCAGAAAGGGGCGGGGGGATTTACAGGGAAGGGGAGGCTTACAGGAGCGGGCCAGCTTACACCGGTAGGCGATTGGGGAAAGTGTACCTGCCACGGCACCCCTACGCGGAAGTCCCTTCGGGAGACTACCATTCTCGGAAGCTCGAAGCCCTCCAAGTGCTTTCCGAGATCGAGGAAGCCCCCCTGGGAGCATTGGCCGCCCTGGCTCTTCACAGGAAGGAGGGATTGGGGTCACGAGTATTGGCCCATTGTATCGATTTCCTTACCCAACGAAGGGATTGTGCCGATTTCTACGCCCTAGCCCTGATCGCGGCACTGTACTCCTTCGGATTACCTACCGAAGAAGTGAAGGCCATCCAGAAAGCACTTTTGGGGTTCAAGTACTGGCATGACGAGCCCGGTGTGGATGCCATGTGCTGGTTCACGGAGAATCATCAGATCATTTTTCACACTGCGGGGTACCTGGCGGGTTCGTTGTTTCCTGGGGAAGTGTTTACCAGTTCCGGACTTACGGGAAGGCGACTGGCGGAACGGTGTGGCCGGCGGCTTATAGCCTGGATCCTGCCCCGGCTCCAGGGGGGGTACTCGGAGTGGGATTCCAACACCTACCTCGCCATGGATATCTATGCCCTTTTAGCACTGGCAGAGTATGCCCCTTCCGAAAGGATCCGAAGGCTAGCGGTGACCTTGCTAGATAAAACCTTCTTCATGATTGCCTGCCAATCCATCCGGGGAGCCCATGGATGTAGCCACGGAAGGTGTTATACTGAAGGGTTGAAAACGGCACGGGTGGAAAGCACCTCAGGCCTTCAGAGGGTTGCCTGGGGGATGGGTGGGTTCAATGGAGAAACCTGGGCTTTAGGGATGCTGGCCCTTGTGGAAAGGTACCAGGTACATCCCCTCGTACAAGCCATCGGGGCCGATATGCCTCCCCTTCTGGAGACGAGGAGTTGTTCCTATGGCAACTACTATCTGAAGCGGGACCTTCGTCAGGGTCGCTGGGAAGTGCATACCCTCACCCGCCGCACCCCCCACTATCTCCTTTCCGCTGCCCTGGATCATAGGCCCGGGGAGCCAGGAATCCAGGAGCACCTCTGGCAGTTGACCTTTTCACCCGAAGCGGTGCTGTTCACCACCTGGCCGGGGAATAGCCAGGAACATGGGAATGCCCGGCCCAACTACTGGGCAGGCTCCGCGCGGCTACCCCGGGTGGCCTTGGAAGGCCGATCCCTCCTATGCCTGTACGATCCTGAGGGGCAGGCCGGGTTGGGGTTCGGCCATGCCTATTGCCCCAGGGAAGTATTCGACGAGGTAGCGGAACGGGAAGGCTGGGTATTTGTGCGTTATCGAAAAGGGTACGGAGCCCTACGTTCCGATGGAGACCTCTATTGGATACGGACGGGGCCCCATGCCTACCAGGAACTTCGGAGTAGAGGCGGGGGAAGGGTGTTCCTGGCAGCAGCAGGAAGCGAGGATGAAGATGGGGACTTCGTAACCTTTCAGAAAAAATGCCTCGCTTCCCAGCCCTCCATGCAAGGGAATCGGGTTTTGTGGAATACCCTAGAAGGGCAGACCCTGGAGTTTTCCTGGGCGGGGCCCTTTCGGGTGCATGGGGAAGAGAAACCCCTGCGGTTTCCCTGGCATTACAAGAATCAATACACCACCACACCCCTCTATTCCCGGACCATGGTCATACAGAGGGGGAATGAAACTCTGACCTTGGATCTAGCACCATGAACCTATCGATTTTAAGAAAGGCAACGTATCTGGGATTCCCTCGATCGGCGTCGGCCTCCGCGGCGGATAAAACGAAAGGAGCTTCCCCGGAGTCTAAATTAAAACCGGCCTCCGCGGCGGATAAGACTGAAGTGGCGTACCCCGAAGGCGAATCGGTTCCAGTCTCCGCGGCGGCGAAAGCGGCTCCAGTGGAGGCGGGGGCTAACCCAGAATCAGCCGCCGCGCTGGTTAAAGCACATAGTCTGCGGTTTCGTGGGGAGGGGGGAGAGGAGTTCTCCCTCACGGTCCTGGATCACCACCTTTTACGGTTTCGGTTCCTGCCGGATGGGGTCCCCCGAATGGACCGTACCTGGTTCGTATCCCCGCACCCCGGGAAAGAGCCTCCTCTGGAAGGGAGATCCCGGGAAGATCTTTCAGGGTTCCCCTGCCCTAATGGGAAAGTGGAACCCACCTCTTCAGGCTGTACCCTCTCCACAGATCGACTAACCGTGGAAGTACAGTTCGATCCTTTCTTCCTTAGGTGGAAGGATGCCGAAGGGAGGGTGTTTGCCGAAGACCTCCCCACGCGAGCGTACGGGTACGATGGGGAGGGAAGGAGTGTGTTCCACTACCTTCGCCGGTTTCCAGGGGAGGTGTACTATGGGTTAGGGGAACGGTGCGGCCCGCTGGATAAGCGGGGGATGCGATTCCGGATGCAGAACCTGGACGCTCTGGGGTACAGTGCCCGGGATACAGATCCCCTTTATAAACACTGGCCCTTCTACATTACCTTCCTGCCGCAGATGAATGTGTTCTATGGGTTGTTTTACGACACTCCCGCTGTCTGTGAGTTCGATTTCGGGAAGGAAATCGACGCGTACCATGGGGACTACAGGTACATGAAAGCGGAGGAAGGAGACCTGGATGTGTACCTTATTTACGGTCCCGACCTTCCCTCTGTGGTGAGGAGGTTCCACTTCCTCATCGGCGGGATGAGCCTTCCTCCCCGATGGTCTTTGGGATACCTAGGGTCCAGTATGGCCTACGCGGAGTCCATCGATGCCCAGAGAGAGCTCCTTCGTTTCATCCAGCAGTGCCAGGAACACCGGATTCCCTGCCATGGGTTTCACCTTTCCTCTGGGTATACCTTAGGGGAAAACGGAAAGAGATATGTTTTTACCTGGAATAGAACGCGATTTCCCGATCCGGAGGCGCTATTCAAAGCGTTTTACGATGCGGGGATCCGGGTGGTGGCCAACATCAAACCCTGCTTGCTGACGGATCATCCGTACTATCGGGAGATTTCCCAGGAAGGGGGATTCCTGCGAAAGGCCGAAGGGAGACAACCCGAAATCAGCATGTTCTGGGGCGGAGAGGGCTCGTATTTGGATTTCACCAATCCCACGACCTTTACGTGGTGGAAACAGAGGGTTCGGGAATCCCTCCTTTCCAGAGGGATCGAGGGAACCTGGAACGACAACAACGAGTACGAAGTTTGGAACGATGGGGCTCAGTGCCAGGGGTTTGGGAAGCCCTTCCGGGTAGGGGTAGGCCGTCCCATTCAAACCCTCTTGATGGTTCGAGCCTCCTGGGAGGCCCAAAGGGAACAGTCTCCGGATATCCGTCCCTTCTTGATCAGCCGTTCCGCCTGCCCCGGGGTACAGCGGTACGCGCAAACCTGGTCGGGAGACAACTCCACTTCCTGGGAGACCCTTCGGTACAATATCCCCATGGGGCTGGGTTTGAGTCTTTCAGGGTTCTTCAACCTGGGACATGATGTGGGAGGGTTCTATGGAGAAGAACCGGATCCGGAGCTATTCCTCCGCTGGGTGCAGAACGGGATCTTCCATCCCCGGTTCTCCATCCATTCCTGGCATCTGGACGGAACCTCCAACGAGCCCTGGATGCATCCAGAGGTGCTTCCCCAAGTCCGGGAGGCCATCCGGCTGCGGTATCGGTTGATTCCCTACCTCTATTCCCTGTTCTTCGAGGCAATGCGCAAGGGCGAGCCCATCCTCAGGCCGATGGTGTACCACTTCCCCCAGGATCCCCGATGTTGGCGGGAATCCTTCGATTTTCTCCTGGGCCCTTATCTCCTGGTGGCTTCCGTGCTGGAGCCTGGGTGCCGGGTAAGGAATGTGTACCTTCCAAAGGGATTGGGGTGGTACGAGGTGGATACAGGGGTACATCACGAGGGAGGGCAGGAGATCCTCCTGGACGCGCCCCTGGACCGGATTCCCCTTTTGGCTCCCGAAGGGGCCCTAATTCCCCTGGGCAGGGTGCCAGATCCGGGACTCGAATGGGGGGATACGGAGCGCTCTGTGTGGGTGTTCCCTCCCCGGGCCGGGAATAGCTCCCGATTCCTCCTGATCGAGGACGATGGAAAATCCCTCGCGTACCAAACGGGAGGGTATACTGAGGTGGAGTTACAGGTATCGGGCGAACCGGACCGAATCCTTTTATCTGCCCATGTCCGTACCCACGGCTATCCCCTACCGTACAGGGAGATCGCGTTCCTGCTGCCTCCCGGTGAGGCGCGTCCTGTGGAGGGAGGGGAGGAAGAAAACGGTACGGATCCGGAAGGAAGGAGAAGGATTCGGGTGCGGGTGAGATGAAGACATTGAAATAAATCCAACGAATGGCAGGAAGTTCCCCTATAACAAGGCTATACCAAGGGGGAAAGGCATGCTACCCTACCTGAATGGATTTAAAAAAAATACTTTTGGTTGAAGACGAAGCCTTGATCGCCCTTGCCGAAGGAGCCTCTCTGAAACGGAATGGGTATGAGGTGGTGACGGTAAAGAGCGGCCTGGATGCGATAGAGATGGCGGAAAAGGATTCTTCCCTGGACCTGATTCTCATGGACATCGATCTGGGGGAAGGAATGGACGGAACCGAGGCAGCCCAGTGCATCCTGAAGAAACGGGATATTCCTATTCTATTCCTCAGCAACCATAGTGAAGCCGAGATCGTGGACCGCACCTATCAGATAGGAGCCTATGGGTATATTTTGAAGAATGCGGGAGAGACAGTTCTTCTAGCCTCCCTCCGTATGGCCTTCAAGCTGCATGAAACCCATCAGAGGCAACTGGAAACGGAACAGGCCCTTGTGAACTTACAGGTGTACTACGATTCCGTGATCCGCAAGGCCCCCATTTCTGTCTATATTGTGCAGGATGGGAAGTATGTGTTTGTCAATGAGTATGGAGCATCCCTCCTGGGATACCCGTCACCGGAAGGGTTGCTGGGAACTAGTGTCGAGGATACGATAGAGCCTCCATACGCTTTCCAGGCGGATCCTGTAAACCCTTCTCAGCGGTTTCGTATATACCGCAAGGATGGAAGAAGAATCTGGATGGAATCGATTTCTGTCCACTTGGAATATCAAAAACGGCCCGCGACATTGGTAATCGGAAGAGACATTTCCGATACTGTTGTAGTAGAAGAAAAGTTACGCAAGGAATCTTCTATCTATTCCTCCCGAAGTGAACTCCTGGAATACTCTTTCTCCCACGATGTATCCCAAACTCTACGGAAAGTGATCGATCTCGTGTGTGCGTTGACAGAAAGCTCCCTGGGATTCTTCCATCTCGTGAACCTCAATGAAGAAGGAGCGGAATCGGTAGTGCTTCATGCATGGTCCACCGATACGATAGAAAAATACTGCACCATGAAAGGGTTTGCAGCCCACTATCCCCTGGACCAGGCTGGGGTGTGGGCAGATTGCGCTCGACTCATGCGGCCTGTGATCCATAACGATTATGGAGCGGTGGAAAAACGGAAAGGGTTTCCCGAGGGGCATCCTTCCCTGATTCGGGAACTGACGGTGCCGGTAATTCGTGGGAATCGCTGTGTGGCGATCCTGGGGGTGGGGAACAAGGCTGCCTTCTATAATGAAGAGGACATAGATGTGGCTTCCAGGTTTTCAGACCTGGCCTGGGATATCGTGGCAAGAAAAACCGACGAGGTGTCCCTGCAGCAGTCCGAGAAAGAGCAGCGCTCCCTTCTGAAAGAGCTCCGGCACAGGACGAAAAACACTTTCCATCAGATTCTTTCCCTTGCTTCCCTGCAGGCGAACCAGGAAACGGAAGACCGGGCAAAGGGGGCCCTGCTGGACATGAGGAATCGCATCTCTGTACTGGCCGGATTGTACGAAGCTCTTCAGGGTGAGGGATCCTCTAGAGTTTCCCTCGAAAGTTTGATAAAGCGTATCTGTTCCAGTTTACCGGTAGCCTTTGCCTTCCGGGGGCAACAGACCCTTACCTACGATGCAGAACCTATCTCGATGGATTCGAGAAGTGCCTCTGCCGTTGGTTTGATTCTGAACGAACTCGTCACCAATGCCTATAAGCATGCGTTCCCCGAAAATAGGAAAGGAACCATCCACGTGTCTCTTAGTAGGAAAGAAAACAGGGCGATCCTTACAGTAGAAGACACTGGCGTCGGTTTCGACCCTTCGATAGGTGAAAGGGCCGAGGGCGGCTTTGGGCTGGAATTGATCGATACTTTGGTGAATCAGCTAGGAGCCACTCTTGAGTTTCAACGCACAATGGGCACTCGGGCGATGGTCACGATCCCTCTGCGGGACTATTGATTTGCTGGACCGTTGACAGGTTTTTATCAAAACGGGGCTCCCATTGTCGTATCCTGGAGAGCTATTCTATACTGTAGGGGGCATGGAAGGGATAGGGAAGCGGATTCACCGAGAGATCGAGAAAGTGTTCATCGGAAAGAAAAAAGCAGTGGATCTGCTTTTGACGGGTTTTTTTTCCGGTTTAGCGGTGCTTATCGAAGATATTCCAGGTGTGGGTAAAACAACCCTGGCCCGGAGTCTATCCAGAGTCTGTCAGCTCGATTTTTGTCGTATCCAATTCACTCCAGATCTGCTGCCGGGGGATATCACGGGAATGACGGTATGGAGCCCGGAGCTACGAGACTTCGTGTACAAACCGGGTGCCATCATGCACCAGTTTGTCCTGGCGGACGAAATCAATCGTACTTCCACCCGCACGCAGGCGGCCCTATTGGAGAGCCTCCAGGAAGGATCCGTTTCGGTAGATGGAAAAACCTACCCTCTTCCCCAGCCCTTCTTCCTGGTAGCGACCCAGAATCCTCTTTCCTTTTCGGGCACCTTTCCATTGCCGGAAGCTCAGGTGGATCGGTTTGGACTGCGAATCGATATCGGGTATCCCGAAAGGGAGCAGGAAGAAAGGATTATCGGGCTTGGCCTACCGGAGTCTCCCTTCGATTCTCTGGAACCTGTGTTGAGTGCCCAAGATGTGCTGGAGTTCCGAAAGAAGGTTCGAACTCTCTATGTGGATAGGAAGGTGTTCTCCTATATCGTGAGCATTGCCCAGGCAACTCGCCAAACCCCTTTATTCAAGGGAGGGATCAGTCCTCGGGCAAGCCAACACCTGCTGCGGGCGGCTCAAGGCTGGGCTTTCCTCCAGGACCGAGATTACGTGCTTCCCGAAGATGTTCGGGTTCTGGCTCTTCCCGTGCTTTCCCATCGCTTGAGTCTTTCCCCGGAAGCCAGAATGCGGAATCGGTCGGTAGGGGAGGTGCTGGAAACGATCCTTTCCTCTATCCCGATGCCTTCAGGATTGGAATGAACTCTACGGTCAGTTTCATTCAAAAGATCTCCCTGTACCTCTATACTTTCAGTGGATTTCTTCTGTATGTGGCAGGCTCCTACCTGGAAGGCCCCTACTATTCCCTATTCCTTTCGCTGGTGTTCCTCTTTGTTTTGGATGTAGGGTTTTTTCTCATCGGTGTAGGGAGAACGAAGTATGTTGAAGATTTCTCCACTACCCATCCCCAGAAGGGAGATGCGGTTCAATATACGTTGGGACTCGTGCTGGAAACGTCCTTCCCAGCCTGCTGGGTACGAGTACGACTCAAAGAGAGTCGTGAGGATCTAAGTGAAAACTCCGAAAGGAAATCATTCTTCCTATTCCCCCTGCCTAGACGGCTCTATCGATTTTCCTATACGATTCGGTGCAAGTTTCGAGGAATCTATACCGTGGGCCTGGATGCCCTCGAGATTTACGACCCACTTTTTCTCTTCGGGATACGGTTGCCTGTATACCATCGAAGCTTCTATGTTTACCCTCGTCTTGTGGAACTTTCATCCTGTAGGATTCGAGCAAATCGCGCGGGAGGATTCAGCCCCAGAATCGGGGAAGGTCTCACTGCGGATCCGAGCCTCTTTCAAAGTGTTACGGAGTATCGTCCCGGTCAGCCCATACGGTACATGGCATGGAAAAAATTTGCCGCTACCGGTGTTCCCTATGTGCGTCAATTCGAGACCTCATCCTTGCCTATGATCACCCTCTATATGGATGTGAGGAGAAAGGGAGAATCCACCGAGGCCCTCTGGGAGGGCGAGGATGTATCCCTAGAAGTTCTTCTTGCGTTGATACGGTACTTCCTCCTTCACAAGATACCTGTACGGCTACGGTATGGGGAGGAGCAGATCGTGTTTCGGGAAGAGGATCCAGAAGAGTTCCAACGATTCTATCGCTCCACCCTCCTGTTTCCCTTTGGAACATACGCGTCCCACGCCGTATCTCCCTCAGAACTGCTTCGGGGGGATGTCCAAAACCGGAGTCTAGCTACCGGCGCGGTGGTAGGGATATTCCGTTCCTTCGATCCCCAGGTGATAGAATTCCTGGAAGACTTTATGTTTGCAGACGGAAAAGGAATAGGTATTATCGTAGTCACCTCCTTGGAACCGCGGGAACTGCAACTTCTGGAAGACTACCGGCTCAGAATGGAGGAACAAGACCGGTTACTCCTTGTTCGCGGATACCATACGATGAAGGAGGATCTGGGGTGAACAGCCTGCTAAGATGCGTTCTTACCCTTGGCCCCCCACTTCTATTCCAGTTTCTGTTGAACATGGATCAACCCCCTTTGCTCCTGTATGGGTATCTAGGCCTTGGGTGTATATTACCCCTGTTCCATCCCTTCCAAAGAAAAGCCTTTTTCTTTCTCTACGGACTTTTAGGGGCAGTAATAGCCATTGTGTTGATTTTGGTGTTTCCCTATTCGGCCTACGTGATCTGGTTGGAACTCCTCAAGAAGGGCGTTCCTACAGGCTCGGTATCCTATACCTTCCTTTTTATCGATGGGTACCTGGCCATGACGAGCGGCTGGGCATTCCAATCAGGAAACTGGAAAGCCGCTATATTGCATTTTCTGGCCGGGCAATTTGTGGTTCTGTTCATTGTTTTCGGGTTTTGGATTCTGGGGATTCTCGTGTGGATTCTTTTCATGACGTTGTCTATCGCGTGCCTCAGGCTGGAAATGAAAGGTAGGATTGAATGGAGGGGGATAGCGTGGATCGGGGGAATGGTTGCCTTTGCCTGGATCCTCGGTTTCGGTTTTACCCGCTCCTTCCAACCCCAGGGAGTGCCTTTTTTCGATACTTTCCTGTCCGATTTCATTCGGAAAACCGTGTCCACAATGTTCCCCCGCTTTCCGATTCTTTTGGGAGTACCTGGTTATGGGTACGGGTTTGCCCCTGATAGATGGGGGGATAGACCCTATTTATCCGAACGACCTGTGTTTTCCTTGGAAATCGATCAGAGCATGGGGACGCGTCCCCTATATTTACGAACCCTCGTGTACGATCTGTTTACCCCGAAGGGTTGGGTACAAAGGGCTGAATGGGTACCCTTCGAGGAACTCCCTATCCGGGGGCCTCCTGCTCTGGGCTTATCGGGCACCATCATCCTTACGGTGGAAACCGACTATTATCCCTACCTCCCCCACGAATTGGCTACTAAATCGATTAAAATAGAGAGACCGGAGGCTGAACGTGGAGGAATAGGGAATTGGGATACGGGAATTAAACTGAGCAAACCTCTTCTGAAGGGGGAAAGGGTAGAATTGCACTATGAAAGGCAAACCAGGGGGGGGAATAGGCAGGAAGGATACACAGACCTGTTGCAGGAGGATAGAGTACGGTACCTGCAATTCCCGCCGGAGGTGGGGGCTGGACTGTCTGAAAAATTCGAGTTTCTCCTAGGGCTTCCCTATGAATCCTTCCTCGAGGCGATGGGGCAGATTTTTCGAGAGGATTACACCTATACTCTGGATGTGAAGGGGTCAGGTTCCTTGCTCCAGACCTTCTTGGAAACCAAGGCAGGGTACTGTGTGCATTTCGCGACGGCCGCAACCCTATTGGCCAGACTCAAGGGAATCCCTGCCCGATATGTGACGGGCTTTCTATATTACCCCCTCTCTTCCGAAGACACCCCCATAGCCTCCTCCGTTTCGCCCGAGAGGGTTATCACAGGACTCAACGCGCACGCGTGGGTAGAACTCTGGCTCCCCGGGAAAGGCTGGGTTACCTTCGAACCCACTCCCCCTTTTAGAGAAGAAGCCGACCTCCTTAGGGCGGAAAGGATCCAACAGGATCCCTATACTCAGCGTCAGCTTCGTTCCATTGTAGGGGATCGTCTTTTGAGAGATTCACAAGGGGGTGCGGGTAGCAGGGAGACTGCATGGATCGAACGGATCTTCCCGTGGGCGGTAGGAGCTGTGGTGAGTATTGGAATTCTTTTGGTGATCTTACGGTTCGCGCGGACTATCGAACTGCCCCTGTGGGTTCTATCAAGTAGAAAGGCGCGGAGGGTGAAAGAGTTCACTTGGTTAGCCAACAGATGTGTGGAAATCGCGACTCATCGGTTTGGAGTTCTCCCCCCCAAACGGACAGGGTGGTTGCAGTGGGAGGATTCCCTCCTGATGGTATGGGAGAGAACCGATCCAGAGAGACTCCCTGATTTATCCCTATTTCGTCGAGTATTCTTCGGTGGAACCCTGCCCACCCAGGGGGAAGTATCCCAGGTACGGGAACTGCTACGGAGACTGAAAAGGGTGTCTAAAGAGAAGCGCTAAGGAGCTCCTACCAGCTCCTGAACATGCCCTTTTATCGCTCCCCCCGCTAGGAGTTCCATGACCAGGGCTCGGGTTTGCTGGTACACAAACTCTTCCGTGTGTCTCGGAATATGGGCCGATTCCAAAGCCTCCCACCGCATTTGGTACTTCTCCAGGATCCGGTCGATCTCTGCCTCAAGAGCCTCTGAAAGTCGCTCTCCCTCCGGCTCCAGGCCCTTCCCTTGCAGGAACCAGAAAAACTTTCTTCCTGTAATTCGTTTCCTTCCCAGATCGTCCAGCGCATGGGCAAGGGGGGAGGGAAGAGGATCCCTTGCATAGGGAACCCCCAGAATGACGCCCGAAGAACGGAGAACCGAGGAAAGGATGTAGGAAATGTGAGTTTCGGGTACTTTGTGAACATGGATCTGTACCCCTTCCGCCCGGGCTCCATCTATAGCAGCCTTCACCAGGGGACCCATCGAAGGTTCTGTGCCTGACCATAGGAGGGTGATTTCCGGCTCTGTGGGAGCGGAAGACCATGCGGCGAGGCGTCGGTAGAGCTCCACGATCCGACCGGGATTCTTCCTCCACACGATTCCGTGTCCTGGGGCTAGGATTCGAATATCCAGGGTATCGATCTTTTCGAGAGCCTTTTTTACCGGCCCGGAAAAAGCGACCACGATATTGGCAAAGTATCGAACCGCTTCCTCCTCGAAAAACGCCAGTTCCGATTCCGACAGTTGATCGTCAAAGGGCGCTTCTTCCCGGATGGCACCGAAAGAACCGAAGGCATCGCAAGGGAAGAGGGTGCGGCTACTTTCCTCATAGGTAGCCATCGTTTCGGGCCAGTGGACATGGGGGATCTCCTCGAAGCGGAGGACTTTCCCCTTCCCCAGATCGATCCGGTCCCCCGATTTCACGGGGTGCAGGGTGCAGAAGGACTCATCCAAACCGAAGAAGGATTTGGCCAGGCGCAGGGCTTTCGGGGTGGCTACCAGTTCGAATCCTCGGGTTACCTGTTTCAAAGGACCGAGCCACCCCGTGTGGTCCGGCTCCATGTGGTTCAGGATCAGGTAATCCACTTTGGCCAGGTCGATCCCGAGCTCGGCCAGCTCGGCGGCCAGGACCTTGGGCGCTTCGCACCAGTCCCGGACCAAATCGATCAGGGCAGTCTTCTCTCCCTTCACAATATAGGAGTTCAGGGAAACCCCGTGGGGTATAGGCCAGATCCCTTCGAAGAGGTCGTGCGAGTCGATGTCCGCGTGAAGGGCGTATACGGAATCCGCGATACGATACGCTTTCATAGATTCTCCTGTGGGTCGCGACCGGCTCGAGGCCGGGGCCCTAGGTAAGTATACCAAAGGTGACGAAGGGGTGTCGAATGCCGTTCTGGAAATGTAAAACATATTTGACAAATAGTAAAAAGCGTTATACATTTCAG